>X13_Wolf__coassemble_170_pt1 | contig 17906 bp, 10 predicted proteins | sample X13_Wolf__metabat2_high_PE_009 | metagenome-assembled genome bin X13_Wolf | reverse complement strand
GCGAGTCCGTGCTCCAGAACGACCAGGGCGACGCCGTGTTCGCCACCTACTCCATCACCGACGAGCGCAAGAAGCTCATCTCCTTCGCCGGTCCCTACTATGGCACGCAGCAGTCCATTCTCGTGCTCGCCGACAATGACGATATCGCCAGCGTCGACGATCTCGCGGGTAAGAACGTGGCCGCCCAGTCCGGCTCCACCGGCCCGAGCATCATGGAGGAGGTGTGCCCCGACGCCAAGCTTCAGGAGTTCAAGACCGACGAGGAGGCACGTAGTGCCCTCGCCCAGGGTCGCGTGGACGCCTATGTCATCGATCGCAACATGCTCTTCTCTGACATGATGAAGCAGCCTGGTAAATACAAGATGGCCGGCGAGCCTTTCGGCCCCGAGGACCTGTACGGCATCGGTCTCCCGCTCGACTCCGATGGCGTTGCGTTCGTGAACGCCTTCCTGACCAAGGTCGAGGAGGACGGTACCTGGGAGGAGCTGTGGAAGCTCTGCATCGGCGATCGCGCCGAGATCGACGAGGTCCCGCAGCCTCCGGCGATCGGCGCGTAGGCTCGCGAGATGTGCGTGGCGTCGCTCGCATCGATAGTGGGTGACGCCGATTACGAGGATGTGCGGAGGCGCCCGCGTCTGCCTGCACGCGATGCGTGACGGGTGGGTCGGCGCCTCCGCGGCGTTGTAACTGACAGGGTCAAACGTGGGGAAGGGGTGTTCATGGGGCTGTCGGAGCTGATGGCGACCTATGGGCGCAATTATTGGGAGGCGCTGCTGTCCACCTGGGGGATGACGGCATTTTGCTTTGCGCTCGTGATGGTGCTCGCCGTCGTTGTGACCGTGATGCGTGTGTCCCCGTTCAAGCCGCTGCGCCTGCTGGGCGATGGCTACGTCCAGGTGTTCCGCAATATCCCGGGTGTCGCGCTGCTGATCATCATCGTATATGCGCTGCCGAGCTTGAAGTTGGTGCTGCCGTACCGCACGTGCGTGATCCTCACGGTGGTGCTCGTGGCCTCCGCCTTTGGTTCCGAGAACTTCATGACCGGCATCAACACCATCGGCGTGGGTCAGATCGAGGCCGCACGATCGCTGGGTCTTTCATTTGGGCAGATGCTCCGTCGGATCGTGATTCCCCAGGCCCTGCGCACCACGGTGCTGCCCATGACGAACCTGCTCATCGCCGTGCTGCTCACCACCTCGATCGGTTCGCAGGTCCCGCTCGACCCCCTTGAGCTCACCGGCGTGGTTTCTTATATCAACACGCGTGCGACCGGCGGCATCTTGGCCTTTGCCGTCTCGGCTGCCGGCTACGCGCTCACCGCGGTGGTCATCGCGTTCGTGGGCAATCGAATCGACCGGAAGGTGAGGATCGTCCGATGAGCGCCATGACTTCAACCTCCCGTCCCATGAGTATCCGCGATGCCCTGTACGAGGCCCCCGGACCCAAGACTCGCGCGAAGATCCGCGTGGGCACAGCCGTCACGGCCGTGTTGGTCGCTCTGCTTTTGGGATTTGTGGTGTATCAGTTTTGGGCGACCGGCCAGCTCAACCCGCGGTACTGGATGTTCTTCACGCAGTTGAGCACGTGGAGCTATCTGCTCGCGGGCTTGCGCGGTACCCTCACGGTGGCGCTCACCGCCGGCGGCATCGCGTTGGTTTTGGGTCTCGCCCTCATGCTCGGGCGCACGAGCGGCATCCGTGCGCTTGAAGCGGCCTGCCGTGTCGTGACCGATTTCTTCCGCGGTGTGCCGAGCCTGCTGTTGATTTACTTCTTCTTCCTGGTGGTGCCCCAGTACGGTATCAGGATGTCGTCGTTTTGGATGCTTACCTTGCCGGTCGCGCTCGCGGCTTCGGGCGTGCTCGCCGAGGTGTTTCGCGCGGGTGTGAATGCCGTTCCCCGCGGCCAGACCGAGGCGGCGCTGGCGCTCGGCATGAGCCCGTTTCGCGTGAAGCTCAAGATCGTGCTGCCCCAGGCGATCAGGTACGTGATCCCCTCGCTCATCTCCCAGCTTGTGGTCGTGGTGAAGGACACCACGGTCGCATATGTGGTGAGCTATCCCGACATGTTGCAGAACGCCCGTGTGCTGATCACCAACTATGACGCCCTGGTGAGCACCTACCTGGTTGTGGCGGTGATTTACATTCTGTTGAACTACGCCATCAATCAGTTGTCGGTGTACGTGGCGCGCCGCAGCGGCACCCGCGTGGTGAGCCGCTACAGCACCAACCCCGCCTAACCCCCGAGCGTCCACTGCGGACGCATCGTTGATCAAGTCCTCGTGAGAACGGATTCGATATGTCCAATCAGTCAGAGAATTCCATGGCTCCCATCATCGAGCTTCGCCATGTGGACAAGCATTTCGGCGACTTGCACGTGCTCAAGGACGTGAGCCTTTCCGTTGGCAAGGGTGAGGTCGTCGTGGTGATCGGTCCCTCGGGCTCGGGCAAATCGACGCTGTGCCGCGCCATCAACCGTTTGGAGACCATCGATTCGGGCGAGATCCTCATCGAGGGCAAGCCCCTTCCCCAGGAGGGCCGCGAGCTCGCCGCCATGCGTGCGGAGCTCGGTATGGTGTTCCAGAGCTTCAACCTGTTCGCCCATATGAGCATCTTGCAAAACGTCACGCTCGGCCCCGTCGAGGTGCTCGGCCTGTCCAAGGCGGAGGCCGAGCAGCGGGCTCTGGAGTTGCTCGACCGCGTGGGCGTGGCGTCTCAGGCGAACAAGGTACCGGCTCAGCTGTCCGGCGGCCAGCAGCAGCGCGTCGCCATTGCCCGCTCGCTGGCCATGCACCCCAAGGCCATGCTCTTTGACGAACCCACCTCCGCGCTCGACCCCGAGATGATCAACGAGGTGCTCGATGTCATGGTCGATCTTGCACGTCAGGGCATGACGATGATCGTGGTGACCCATGAGATGAATTTCGCCCGCCGCGTGGCAGATCGCGTGGTCTTCATGGCCGACGGCGCGATTGTGGAGGAGGGGGCGCCCGACGCCTTTTTCGATCATCCGCAATCCCAGCGTGCCCGTGACTTCCTCGACTCCATCAAGGGACATTAGACCTATGACCGCAGCAGATGACAGACCGATAATTCTAATTGCACCGCGTCTGGAGCAGCCCAAGCCGTGCTTGCAGATGCCGGAGCGCCTGGCCCCCGAGGAGACGGGGTCCACGGTGTTTCTCAACGCGATTCTCGCCGCGGGCGGCTTGCCGCTCATCATGGCGCTCACCGAGGACGAGGATGTCATTGCGCGCTATGTCGAGATGGCCGATGGCGTGGCGATTCCCGGCGGGCATGATGTGGACCCCGCCTTGTGGGGCGAGGAGGAGCCATATGATGAGCGTCTGCTCTGCCATGAGCGCGACTCCTTTGAGCTCAAGCTCATCCGCGCGGCGCTGAAGGCGCACAAGCCCCTGTTCGCGACGTGTCGCGGTATGCAGATTCTGAACGTGGCGCTCGGCGGCACCTTGTGCATGGATGTGCCGAGCCTGCCTGTGCCGGAGGGCAAGGTCCACTGGCGTCATCTCCCGATCTTGCACGACCCCGCGCACCCGATCGCGGTCGAGGACGGCTCGCTGCTCGCCCGTATCCTCGATTGGCCGGGCGAAGTGCAAGTCAACTCGAGCCACCATTGCTGCGTCGACAGGCTCGGCGAGGGCGTGCGCCTCGTGGCCGTGGCTACCGACGGCGTTCCCGAGGCCATCGAGGTGGAGGGCGAGCGCTTCTGCATGGGCGTGCAATGGCATCCCGAGTACACCTGGGAGTCCATACCCACCGACTTCAAGCTCTGGTGCGCTTTTGTGCGGGCGGCGCGTGGCGAGCGGTGAGTTGGGCCGCCGCTGGCGGAAAGATTCGCTTGAGGGCATCCGTTCGACGCGCCAAGAAAGTTGGATGAGCTTTTTCGTATCAAAATCGAAGCAAGGCGAGTAGGGCAGCTTCGATCTGCTTTAAAAGTGCAGGTCACAAGCGGCCGGCAGGCATCTCTACTCGCTAAAAGACGAACTGAGTACGAAAAAGCTCAACTTGGTTGTGGGATGCACCTCGAACGTCTTCGTTCGCTGGATTAAGTTTCTAAGGCTCGATAATTGCCTCGCGATGGTCATATGTAATGAGCTCCTGGACTGCGATGGTTGCGCCAGTTGTACGCTAAGAGACTGCGACTGAAAACTCGACGCGGTCGATCTCGGGGACGTCGATGCGGATGAGCTGCTCGGCGACCTTGCGAGCCTCCTCGTCGAGGGCAACGTTCGTTGAGACGTGCGCCACCAGCTCCGTGCGCCCCTGTGTGTCGCCCGCTTCGACGGCAGTCTCGTTGCCCACGGTGTACTCCTCAAAACCGGGGCAGACAACGGCAAGTTCTTGCGCTGTTTCGGTTGCGCCGAACGCCGCCGGTGCCGGGGCGTCCGCTTCGCGAACCAGATTGGCGGTGAGCAGCAGGCAGGGGATGGCGAACAGTCCCGTGCCGAGCAAGATGCGCCAGCGCAGTGAGTGGGAGAGCGCCTGCATGCTCTCTTCCTCGGCCGCGGTGATGACGCCGTCGTCGTTGAGGTCCCGCTTGAGCGGCACGCGCAAAAGTAGCAGCACGACCTGCGCGGAGAGCGCGATGAACACGACGTTGATGCCGAACTCGTACAGCGCGGAGAGAAAGAGCCCGCCGTCGACGGCTGCCAGGCCAAACCCCGCGGCACATAGCGGCGGCATGAGCGAGGTTGCCACCGCCACGCCGGAGATGAGTGTGGCCGGTTCCTGGTCGCGTGAATTGCCCAGCCCGCCGGCGAAGCCGCCCACGAGTGCGAGCAGCAGGTCCCATGCGGTGGGATTAGAATTGTCGGCCAGCGCATGGGTCATGCCGGCGACGGGGGAGAAGTGGAAGTAGAGCGTTGAGGTGACGAGGCAGAAGGCCATTTGCAGGGCAAGGCCACCCACCGCGTCGCGGATGAGCGCCCGATCGACCGTCGCCATGCCGTATGCGATGGCCAGGACGGACCCCATGATGGGACAGATGAGCATGGCTCCGACGATGGCGATATCCGAATCGGTGTCCAGGCCGACGCAGGCGATGACCATGGCGATCACGAGAATGCACAGGTGGGTTCCATTGAGGCGCGCCCCGTTGACGAAGCGCTTCCTGATCACGTGGTAGGGTGCGCGGCCTTCCCGGATGTTGAATGCGCGCCGGAGGAATCGGTGAAGGTCATAGCCCCAGCGTTCGAGGGCGCTGCGTTGGCCGTGTCGGCGCTTGTGCCGGTTGATGTACTTTTTCAGGTCCTCGTCGTGTTCTGCCAAGATGATCCGTCCCATGTTTGTACCGAGGACCTCGAATGTCCCTGCCACCTCGGCATTCTTGTCCCAAGCGGTCATCGTGTCAACGGATGGGCGTGGGATTTTGCGGCGATCGTACTCGCATTTGATTCCCCTACGTCCGGAATGAGGATGTGCCTGTGCTAGCATGATTTTAAATTGGCCAAGGTGATGGTGCGGAGACGCACGGCCGTGCGCTATCAGGGCGCACTGCCAGGAGAATCGGGGTGCAAATCCCCAGCTATGCCAGTAACCGTGATGCAAATCGTGGCAATAGGGAATCGCAGATCGGACGAATCCCGCCGCGATGGATTGCCGAGTCGGATCGCCTCTCATCTACGCGCCCAACGGCGCGCGGCCCTGGATAGGAAGGGTCCGATATGATCGGAAATCCCGAATCGCACGGGTGGTCGCAGATGGCGTGGCGGCCCGTCGCTCGCAAAGGTCTTACCATTCTATTGATCAGCGCGCTGTTGGTCGGGCAGGTGCCGGCGCCTCTATGGGCGCAGGAGGCGCCGGCGGGTGATGTGACGACTGAAGCTTCCGATGAGTCAGCTCCGTCCGCGGAGGCTGCGCCCGATGCCGTGGTGGAACGAGTCTCGTCCGATGCGACCGAGCCCGCGACTGCCGTCGAGGAATCAAAGACGATCGCGTTGAGCCGCGTCGAGATGCATCGTGCCGGCAAGAAGATAAGCGCGGATGTGGATGCCTTGCTCACTCCGGGGGACGAGATCGAGGCAGTTGCCATCACGGGCGGCAGTCCTGCCGATAGCGCATCGAATGGCACGCCTGTTACCGAGGGCGTGAGCTATACGTGGTCTCTGCTCAAAAATAAAAGCGACGCCAGCGGACGTGAGATTGGCACGGACTCAGTCGCGCATATTCCTGCGGGCGAAGAGGCGCTTGGCATGTATTTGCGCGTCGATGCCACAAGTGGTGCGGGGTCCGTTTCTTACGTGAAGGGCCCTATCGCTCGGGCGGGCGCGCTGCGTTTGGCGAATATCTCGATTGCGGCCAAGGATGGCGGAACCGTCGACGATCAGGCGATACTGATTGCAAGGCCTGTGCTCACGGCGGGAAAGATTCCGCCGGAGGGGAGTGTGACCTACCAGTGGTGGATCGATCGCACCGCCACGGGTTCGTATGAGAAGATCACCGGCGCCACAAAGCAGGAGCTGAAGCTCGATTCGTCCATGGTCGGAGCGATGATTCGAGTTACGGCGACGGCCGGTGGCTACAACGAGGTCAAGGCGACCGCCGGCCCTGTGCTTGGTTCCCAGTCCGCTCAGGCGGCTATCGCCGCCCTCGATCGCGCTTCTTTCATGCCAAACCCTGTATACGGAACCAGCGACAACGTGCGCAAACTCGTGGAAGATAAGCTCCATGAGCTTGGGTTCACCCAGGCAACTGCGCGCGTGGTGTCAGCTGGGGTTGGTAAGGGCGATGCGACGGTCAGTGCCGCCGAGGGTGAGGGCAACGGAGACGTCACCTATTATTTCGAGGATCTGGCAAAGGTCGACAAGCCCGCTGGCTCTGCGAGTGTCAAGGTCGTTTTCGAGATCGCCGCGGGCGGTACCACGGCGACATGGACGCGATATATCACCATCCGTTGGGATATGGCGCGCGTGCGCAAAAGCCTCGAGGAGTTTGCCGAGCATAAGCTCAAGGCTTCTGACCTCCTGGTTTTTGAGGGCGGCGAGGCACATGACGATTCGAATACGGTCGAGGCGCGCAAGGATTTGGACATCGATCCGATTCTGCCCGACTGGGTGGAGCTCAACTGGCAGACGAGCGACAGCGGCGTGGTCGACGCACGGGGCAAGCTTACGCGCAAGCAGTCCGAGGACGTTGAGGCCGAGCTGACGGCGACGCTTCGTTTCACCGGCGCCACAAACAAGGAGCAATCGCCCACAGTCAACAAGACGTTCAAAGTCATCGTCAAGTCGATTGACACCGATCCGACGGTTGAGGACCGTCTCGATGCCGCGCTCGGCAAAGTGCAGCTCAAGGATTTCGGCTCGAAGGAGCCGGTCGACCCCGCTGCCGTGACGGGCGATATCCAGCTTCCCACCAAGAAAGACCTAGGCATCTCTCCTCGAAAGTACCGTCTTCAGTACGAGATTGAATCCGGCGGGGATGGAGCGTGCGCGGTCGCTGTGAACCGCTTGAGCGTGACGCGGCCGGCGCCCGGCTACCCCGATGCGCACGATACTCTCGTGGTGACGGTGAAGAGTGGAAATGTCGTTCGCACCCGGTCGATCGACCTGACCGTGAAGGCCCTGGACACCGCCGATATCGATCGCGAGCTCGCTCTTATGCAGCAGGTGAAGGACGGCTATGCTCAGGCGCTGTTGGGCGACAACGCCCGCCCGGGCGCGGTTTCCAAGGACCTTCGCTACTTCATGCAGGCCCGTCTGGACGAATCTGGCAATCTCGTGTGGGCGCGAACCCGTGCCGAGATCTCCGGCACCGGCATCGTGCCCGATTCCATCGACCTTTCCCATCCGAGTGAGCAGTGGGACAAGTTCAAGTCGAGTGCGCCTTCGGTGATCGAGTCCGAGACTCTGCACATGCTGAAGGTGCCGACGTACAACACGCGCGTGACCATCACGAGTTGCCTGAAGAGTGAGAAGTACGGCGACTATTACGAGCGCCTCAAAGATGACCCGTCAATCAGCCCTGTCGTTCTCGAGAAGTATCGTGCGCTGAGCCGTCAGGAAGTCTCTGCGACCTTCGTTGTGCGCGGCACGACGGGTGAGGACGATCCGAATGCCGGTAAGGCGCTCGCCGTTTCCGCGCGTGTGGTGGGCGTGGCCCCCGAGACCGACGAGGGCGTGCGGCGTGAAACGTGGATTCCTCTGACCGAGCTGACAGTCGAGCCCGATGAGTCCGCAACGGCATGGGATCTCTTTGCCAGGATTCTGACTCAGTCGGGTTACACCTACAGCCTCGAAGGGGGCGTGCCGTTCTCCATCACGACCCCCGGCGGCGAGCACACGCTCGCGATGTCGCCTTCTGCGCCGGGGCGCTTCTGGAAGTTCGTCATCAACGGCGAGGACGCGAACGTGTATCCGAACGCGTACCAGGTCGCCGATGGCGATGTGATTGAGCTCGTGTACGAGGATGACTCGGGCGCCGTGCTTCCCGAGCGGGGCATTGCGATCGATCCGGCCGCCCCGCGTCCGGATTGGGAAAGCTCCTGGCCGAGCTTCACCACTTCGAACAAGCCGACATCGTCTCTGACACCCGTCGAGGCGGCGGAGGAGAAGTGGGTCGTCAGCGTGGGGGAGGGCGGTTCGCGGGCTCCCGGTATCTCCGACCCCATCCTTGCGGGCGACTACCTCTACATCGCGTCGAATGACAAGCTGCTTATGAAAGACCCCGCCACGGGCGAGACGGTTCGCGAGGCACAGTTGCTCGTGCCGATCGATTCGACATCTCGCATGGTGTACGCAGAGGGCCTGATTGTCGTTCCTCTGGGCGGCGGTCGTCTGCAGGCGCTGACTGCCGATGCGCTCACCACCGTTTGGGTGACCCAGCCGGTGGCGTCTGCGTCGGGCGATTCGAGGCCCCAGCAGTCTCTCGGCACGCTGACGGTGCGCGATGGCTACGTGTACACGGGCACCACGGATGGTAGCTATGACGGTTCGGGTTCGGGCTACCTGCTGTGCGTGAACCTGCAGACCGGTGCCGTGCGCTGGCAGCATGAGGCCAAGGGCGGTTATTACTGGGCCGGAGCCTGTGCGTTTGGTGATTACCTGGTGGTCGGCGACGATGCGGGTTTGGTCTACGCCTTCGATCCCGCTACGGGCGAGACGGTGGGCACCCCGTTCAACGTGGGCGCTCAGGTCCGCTCCACCGTCGTCACAGACGGCTCGTACCTGTACGTTGCGGACTACAAGGGAACGTTGCACAAGCTCTCGATGTCCGCCGATGGGTCGATCTGCGAGGTGGCAAGCGTCACGTTCGGCAAGTACAACACGTCGACACCCGCCATCGTGGACGGTAAGATCGTGCTCTGTGGGCAATCCGCCACGCAGGGCCCGAGTAAATATATGAAGTACGCCGCGGTGTTCGTGATCGACGCGGAGACCATGCAGGTCGAGCGCGAGGTATGCAAGCTCACCAACGGCGGTGCGCTGCCCACGATGTACTCGCAGTCCTCCCCGCTCGTGTCCGTCCAGGACGACGGGGCGTACGTCTACTTCACGGTGAACTGGAATCCGAGCTCCCTGTATCGCTATCGTATCGGCGATGAGGCGGTCGACGAGCTGTACACGCCCAGCGATGCAAACCAGGAATACTGCTTGAACTCCGTTATCGCCGGTCCAGACGGTTCGTTGTACTACAAGAATGACTCGGGCATGCTCTTCGCTCTTAAGGGCGTTCCTTCATGGACGGTTACCATTGAGCCGAATAACGGCGTGCGACGCACCAAGGTGTATGTAAAACGCGGCGCGAAGCTTCCCGCTCCGGTCGAGCCTGTGCGCGAAGGTTATACATTCGAGGGTTGGTTCGTCGACGAGCGGCTCACGCGTCCGTGGGATGCCGATGCTGCCATCGCGGGGGATACGACTCTGTTTGCCAAGTGGAGCAAGGTGGAGCAGCCGGGTGGCGGTTCCGATGGGGATGGCGGCACGACTGCGCCCGGCGGAGATGATGGAACGGCCCCCGAGGTCATCCCGCCGTCTGACCAGGGCGAGTCGGCCGGACAGCAAGCGGGCGGCTCTCAGGAGCGGCCGACGACCGGGCCTCAGCACGCGGCGCCCCAGGCGGGCGGTACGGCAAAACCGGCTGAGGGGCCCAGCAAGACCGCCGCAGCCAAGTCCGCCGATGCGCGCGGGGAGGGCGCCGAGGATGAAGGGGCGTCCGATCGGGCAGAGGATGAGCGGTCCGAAGCCGACGCAGAGCCTGCGGCCATACCTTTGGGCACCACACGTGCCTCCTCGGTCATGGAACGGGCCATGGCGAGCGCCGGGGTTGTCGGCGTTGTCGGCGTGGCAGCGGCAGGCGGTTGGCTTGCGGTGAGCGCATTCCGTCGTCGTCGATAGAAAGGCAGCCATATGGCAGATGCAGACAAGAAGATGCGTGAGCCGATTGATGAGCGGGTGTACCCCGGTGCCCCTTCTCAAGGAGCAGACGGCGGTGCCGAGACATCTGACGGAGCACCCGGAGCATCCCGCTCTCAGATTCTCGCACGAGCGGTGCTTGCGGTTTCTCTGGTACTGGCGATCGGCTCCGGGGCATACTTCGCGCTCCGTCCGAGTCCCGCGCCTGAGGTTCAGCAAGCCGGATCGGCAGCCGTTGCGGATGATGCGGATGGTGCGGATGATGCGCGTGCGGACGACGAAATGGGGTCTTCCGACGCCGACTCCGACCGGGGCGACGGGGCAAAAGCCTCGGCTTCGACGGGTGGCGGCGCCGACAAGGCGGATGGCTCATCCGGTGGTTCCGGTGTGTCTGATGAGGACGCGCAGGGGCAGTCCGCCGCGCGTCCTGGCTCGTCGAGTTCCTCCGAGCCTTCCGATGGTCAGGCCGCCGGCAAACCGGGGGCTCCCAGCGGGTCGGGATCGGGGTCATTGGGTCAGCAGGCTGCATCTCCGCAGGCTCCGGCTACGATCAGCGTGAACGTCACGGTCGACTCCTCGTCGGTGGGATGTTCTGTTTCGGCAAACACCACGGTTGCGCTCGCACCCTCGTCCACGGCGTATGACGCCCTGTGCGCAACCGGACTCTCCGTCAATTCCCGCAATTCGGCCTTCGGTGTGTACGTCGCGGGTATCGGCGGCTTGTCGGAGTTCGACCATGGTGGGGGAAGCGGCTGGAAGTACAAGGTCAACGGTACGTTCCCAAATCACTCTGCGAGTGTGCACGAGCTGCACGACGGCGACAGCGTCGTATGGGTGTACGTGACGGGATAGGTTTTCGAAAGCCCCGAGCTTGGACGCTGATCCGGGCTCGGGGTTTTTGCATGTTGCGGGGAGCAAGTCCTTTGCACATGAAAAAGGCACCGACGCGAAGTCGGTGCCTTGTGCGTACGCGATGGGTGCGCTGTTGGAATTAGCGGACCTGAGCCACGTAGGCGAGGTTGGTCGAGGAGACCTTGCCCTCGAGCTGGACGGAGAGGCGGGCGTCGCCGGCGGTTGCGACGGTGAGGTCGCCCTTCTCGACGAAGCCGAGCTCTTTGGCCGTCTCGACGGCCTTCACGATGGTGCCGTTGACGGTGCCCTGGGTGATCTCGGCCTGGCGCGGAATGACGCCCCAGTACATGATCATCTGCTGGACGGCCCAGTCGTGGCGGGAGAACGCCAGGATGGGCATGTTCGGGCGGAAGTGGGAGATCAGGCGGGCGGTGCGACCGGTGGTGGTGGGCACGGTGATGCACTTGGCGCCCACGGCGGTGGCCATCTGGACGGCGGACATGCCCGCGACGTTGTTGACGATGCGAGTACCGGAAGCGCCCTCGGGCATGGCGAGCTCGGCGTGAGCGGCCATGTGCTTCTCGGTCTCGATGGCGATGGAGGCCTGCATCTTGACGGCCTCGACCGGGTACTGGCCGGCCGCGGTCTCACCGGAGAGCATCACGGCGTCGGTGCCATCGAGGATGGCGTTGGCGACGTCGGTGACCTCGGCGCGCGTCGGGCGCGGGTTGTGCTGCATGGAGTCGAGCATCTGCGTGGCGGTGATGACGGGCTTGTAGGCCGCGTTGCACTTGGCGATGATCTCCTTCTGGATGTGGGGCACGAGCTGGGCCGGGATCTCGATGCCCAGGTCGCCGCGGGCGACCATGATGCCGTCGGAGGCCTCGAGGATCTCGTCGAACTTCTCCACGGCCAGGCCGCACTCGATCTTCGGGAAGATCGTCACGTGCTCGCCGCCGTTCTCACGGCACAGCTGGCGGATGTCCTCGACGGCCTTGCCGTTGCGGATGAAGGAGGCCGCGATGTAGTCGATGTTCTGGGTGAGGCCGAACAGGATGTCCTGACGGTCGCGCTCGGTGACGGCGGGCAGGGAGATGTCGACGTTGGGGATGTTGACGCCCTTGCGCTCGCCGATGAGGCCGTTGTTGAGGACGACGCAGTGCATGTCCTGGCCGTCGATGGACTCGACCTCGAGGCCGACCAGGCCGTCGTCGATCAGGATGATGGAGCCCTTCTCAGCCTCAGACGGGAGCTTCTCGTAGTCGAGGGAGATGTGGGAGGCGTTGCCGAGCCAGTCCTCGCTGGTGGGCTGGGCGGTGACGGTGATCTTGTCGCCGGCGTGGACCTCGACCTTGGCGTGGCCCTCGAGCAGGCCGGTGCGGACCTCGGGGCCCTTGGTGTCGAGCAGGATGCCGACGGGCTTGCCGACCTTGGCGGCGCAGCGGCGCACACGCTCGATGCGGCCCTGATGCTCCTCATAGGAGCCATGGGAGAAGTTGAAGCGGGCGACGTTCATGCCCGCCTTCAGCATCTCGCAGATAGTCTCGTCGTTGTCACAGGCAGGGCCCATGGTACAAACGATCTTGGTGCGCTTCAGTTTCTGCTGCATTCAGACCTCCATCTGATGTCAGTGATAGGCGTCGTGGGCGAATACGTATGCACGAGCCATTATAGGAAAACCTACGCCGCTTATCGACATGAATCGACCGTGTGCCGATTCAATTCATATTGGTCTTGCTTCGAGAACTGCCTATCGTTCCGGTATGTGTGCATTGCGCCGAATCGCGTCCCCAGCTGGCATAGGGCCCGAAAGCTTGGGTACCATATCGACCATTGACAAGCCCTTGCCCAGATTCCGGGAATTATAATCGGGTGTCAGACTGTTGGATTGGGGCGCGGCGCGCCTGCGTCCCGCTTGGCATACTCCGGGAGGGGTTAGATTGAAAGAGTACTTGGCTTCGGCTGAGGAGGTGCTCGAGGAGCAGTCCACGAGTGCCGCTCAGGGCCTGACGGCCGCTGAGGCGCAGTCGCGCCTGGCGAGCGTGGGCCCGAACAAGCTTGATGAGGAAGAGAAGACTCCCATGTGGAAGCGCTTCTTCGAGCAGATGGGTGACCCGATGGTCATCATGTTGCTCGTTGCGGCCGCCATCTCCGTCATCACCGGCTTCATCCAGGGCGAGCCCGAGTGGGCGGACGCCGCCATCATCCTGTCCGTCGTCATCCTGAACTCCGTCCTCGGCGTGGTCCAGGAGGCCAAGTCCGAGCAGGCCCTCGAGGCGCTGCAGGAGATGTCCGCGGCTCAGTCCAAGGTCATCCGCGACGGCAAGATGGTCCATATGGCGAGCTCCGAGCTCGTCCCCGGCGACGTGGTCCTGCTCGAGGCCGGCGACTCCGTGCCTGCGGACTGCCGCGTGATCGAGAGCGCCTCTATGAAGATCGAGGAGGCCGCCCTTACCGGCGAGTCCGTCCCGGTCGAGAAGCACGCCGACGTCATCTCTCTCGCCGAGGGCGCTGACGATGTGCCGCTGGGCGACCGTAAGAACATGTGCTACATGGGCTCCACCGTCGTGTACGGCCGTGGCCGCGCCGTCGTGGTGGGTACCGGCATGAACACCGAGATGGGCAAGATCGCCTCCGCGCTCACCAGCGCCAAGAAGGAGCTCACCCCGCTCCAGATGAAGCTCAACGAGCTTTCCGGCATCCTGACCAAGCTCGTGCTCGCCATCTGCGTGATCATCTTCGCCGTGGATATCGTCCGCCACTTCGGCGAGCTGGGTTCCAACCCGGCCATGATGCTCGACACCTTCATGGTCGCCGTGTCCCTGGCCGTCGCCGCCATCCCCGAGGGCCTTGTCGCGGTCGTGACCATCGTCCTCTCCATGGGCGTCACCAAGATGTCCAAGCGCCAGGCCATCATCCGCAAGATGACCGCCGTCGAGACCCTCGGCTGCACCCAGATCATCTGCTCCGATAAGACCGGCACCCTCACCCAGAACAAGATGACCGTCGTCAAGCACGAGCTCGCCGCCGACGAGGACAAGTTCCTCGCGGGCATGGCCCTGTGCTCCGACGCCAAGTACGACGCCGAGAAGGGCGAGGCCGTGGGCGAGCCCACCGAGTGCGCCCTCGTCAACGACGCCGCCAAGGCCGGCATGACCGACCTCGACGCTCAGCGTCCGCGCATCGGCGAGGCCCCGTTCGATTCCGGCCGCAAGATGATGTCCGTCGTGGTCAAGGACGTCGATGGCGACTACGAGCAGTTCACCAAGGGCGCTCCCGACGTCGTCATCGGCCTGTGCACCCACGTGTACGACAACGGCCAGGTCGTGGAGCTCACCGACGAGCGTCGCGAGCAGATTCTCGCCGCCAACAAGGCCATGGCCGACCAGGCCCTGCGCGTCCTGGCCCTCGCCAACCGCACCTACACTGAGGCCCCGACCGACTTCTCCCCTGAGGCCCTCGAGCACGACCTGGTGTTCTGCGGCCTGTCCGGCATGATCGACCCGGTCCGCCCCGAGGTCACCGCGGCCATCGTGGAGGCCAAGGAGGCCGGTATCCGTCCGGTCATGATCACCGGCGACCACATCGACACCGCCGTCGCCATCGCCAAGGACCTGGGCATCGTCGAGGACGCTTCCCAGGCCATCACCGGTGCCGAGCTCGACAAGATCTCCGACGAGGACTTCAAGACCCGCGTCACCGAGATTTCCGTCTACGCCCGCGTCCAGCCCGAGCACAAGGCCCGCATCGTCGACGCCTGGAAGAGCCTGGGCAACATCGTCGCCATGACCGGCGACGGCGTGAACGACGCCCCGTCCATCAAGCGCGCCGACATCGGCGTGGGCATGGGCATCACCGGTACCGACGTCACCAAGAACGTCGCCGACATGGTCCTTGCCGATGACAACTTCGCCACCATCATCAACGCGGTGGAGGAAGGCCGTCGTATCTACGACAACATCCGCAAGGTCATCCAGTTCCTGCTGTCCGCCAACATCGCCGAGGTCCTCTCGGTGTTCGTGGCGACGCTGATCGGCTTCACCATCTTCCAGCCGGTCCAGCTGCTGTGGATCAACCTCATCACCGACTCCCTGCCCGCGCTCGCGCTCGGCATGGAGGAGGCCGAGGGCGACGTCATGAAGCGCAAGCCGCGTAAGGCCTCCGACGGCGTCTTCGCCGGCGGCATGGGCATCGACATCGCCTTCCAGGGCGTCATCATCACCATCCTGGTGATCGCGTCCTTCTTCGCCGGTATGTACTTCCACAACAACGGTGTGATTCAGCTCTCCATGCTCACGGACGGCATCGCCGACCCCGAGGGCGTCACCATGGCCTTCATCACCCTGTCCATGGTCGAGATCTTCCACTCCTTCAACATGCGCAGCCGCCGCGCCTCCATCTTCTCCATGAAGACGCAGAACAAGTGGCTGTGGGGCGCTGCCGCTCTGGCCGTCGTGCTGACGATCGTGCCCGTCGAGGTCGACTTCCTGGCCGAGGTCTTCGGCTTCATGACCCTCGACCCGATCGCCCTGTTCACTGCCCTCGGCCTGGCCTTCCTGATCATCCCGCTGATGGAGATCTACAAGGCCGTTATGCGCCGCGTCGAGAAGAACCAGGACTAACGCGTGGCTGACGTCTTGGATCATATTCCGAGCTTTGGGGACCTGCGTGTCGATGACACGCAGGTCTCTGCGTTTGAAGCGGCGCGCTCGGAGCTTGCGGGGACGCTCGATATCCCCCTGGAAGAGATCGAGTTGGGCGCGGTCGTGCGCTTGGACCGCGGTTTTCCCATGATCGCCACGCGCGGCGGGGCCCTGCTGCGTGCCGAGCATGCGGTCGACTTCGCCAAAGGCAAACCGGGTAAGCGCGGCAAGCGCTCGAAGCGCGCCGCCGATGCCGAGATCGCCTCTTCTGCCGGCGTGGACGGCATGTTGCCGAGCGTGGGCGACGTCGTGGCGGTCCGCGTGACCCCCGGTCACGATATGGGCGTTATCTTGCGCGTTTTGCCCCGCCGGACGAGCTTTGAGCGCTGGCGCGGGAAGAACCGCGGGGAGCGCCAGGTGCTCGCCGCGAACGTCGACGTGATCTTCATCGTGCAGCCGTTGGGCGCCGAGCGCGATACCCTGCCGCTCATGCGCGACCGCGTCGCCCGCTCGCTCGTGCTCGCACGCGACTGCGGGGCCGACCCCGTTGTGGTGCTCACCAAGGTCGACCGTTGCGAGCCCGCCGAAGTGGCCGATGTGTGTGACGCCCTCCGTCGCCTGGCAGGTGCGGGTGTGCGCGTTATCGCGACGTCCTCGCGTACCGGCGAGGGCTTGGACGAGGTTCGCTCTTGCATCCCGCAGGGGAGCGTGGGCATGATTTTGGGCGAGTCCGGTGCGGGTAAGTCAACGTTGTTGAACACCCTGCTCGGCTCTGAGGCATTGGAGACCAACGCCGTGCGTGAGCGCGATGACGCCGGTCGGCACACCACGGTCGCTCGCATCATGGTGGCCCTCCCCGAGCCCTGCGGCGTGATTGCCGACTGCCCGGGCCTTCGGTCGCTGCCTTTGGTGGGCCACGAGCGCGGTCTCGCTCGTAGCTTCCCCGAGATCGTCGAGGCTTCCCGCGCCTGCCGCTTCAACGACTGCACGCACCTCCACGAGCCGGGCTGCGCCGTCCGCGAGGGTGTGGAGTGCGGCGAGATCGAACAGTCGCGTTTGGATGCGTTTCTTTCGCTCGCCCGGGAGATGAGGGTAAGCGCGCAGAGCCTCGACCCCGATATCCGCCTATAGGGCAATCGCCCGTGCGGATGTGCGATGGGCCTTCTGGTGCATGAGGCACCTCCGGAGATGGGGGGCGTGGCTGACGCCCCGGCGACCTACGTGGTTGCGCCCCTGATCTGGGAAACGCCGGGTGGACCCTTGTGGCCAACGTCGTGCAACTTCAGTCGTACAACTTCATATGCCTGTTGCAACCGCCTGCCCCGTGCAGGCGGTTTGCTTTTCCACAGCCCTTTTTGGCAACGGACCGAAATCTGCCCTCATCCTGTCCAGTGCGGGCAGATTGCGAACAGTTGCAAGCACAGATGACCGGGCACTTTCCCAAGTCGATCCAGGCTCCTTGCCATGTCGCGTCGACAATCGAATCACGGCACGTGTGCGGTGCCGATTGAACTGAGGCGAGGGGGTTTGGGTGAAACGGACCGTGAGATTGGGGATGAGCGCGGTGATGGGTTTGAGCGCCGCGCTGCTCGCATGGTCGGCGGTTGCCGGGGCGCATGCGGAGGCCGAGCAGGCATCTAGACGGGCGCTTGAGCGCTACGGAGGCGATGTGACGCGAGCATGCGTTGCCCTGAGGGAGATCGAGCCCGGTGACGAGATTTCCGAAGGCAATGTGAAGGTCGTCGAATGGGCTTCGTCTCTCATGCCGGAGGATGCGCTGACGTCGATGGGTGATGTGTCCGGTCTAGTTGCGACGACCCGCATTCCCGCCCACACCCCGCTCGCCAAGGCCCACTTCCTGCGGGATGAGAGGGCCGTTCAGGTGCCACGCGGCACAGTGGCGATTTCGGTGGCAAGTGACGCGGAGCACGCCGTGGGCGGCTCGCTCGCTCGCGGGGACGAGGTCGATGTCTATGTTGCAGACGCTTCGGTTGCGGATCGCCTGCCGCGCGCCGAAGTGCTCGATACGAGCGTCTTGGCTG
>X13_Wolf__coassemble_152_pt1 | contig 21447 bp, 18 predicted proteins | sample X13_Wolf__metabat2_high_PE_009 | metagenome-assembled genome bin X13_Wolf | reverse complement strand
AGTTCTTGGCGGTGTAGCCGCGCATGGCCTGGAAGGTGAACTCGTCCACGTCCGCCGTGAGAAGCAGCACGTCATAACCGCGATCGAGCACGCCCTTGACCACGGGCATCTTGGCGAGGCGCTCGCGGTCGTCGCCGGCGGCGTAGTAGATGGCCTTCTGACCCTCGGGCATAGCGGCGGCGTACTCGGCGAGCGTCACCATCTTGTTCTCGCGGGCGCTCCAGAACAACAGCAAATCGCCCAGCTCGTCGGCCTTCATGCCGTAGCTGGAGTAGATACCGAACTTGAGGCCGCGGCCGAAGTTCTCGAAGAAGGTCTCGTAGCTCTCACGGTCGTTGTCGCGCATCTTCTCGAGCTCGCTCGTCACGCGCTTCTCGATGCGCTTGGCGATGGCCTTGAGCTGCCGATCGTGCTGCAGGGTCTCGCGGGAGATGTTGAGCGAGACGTCCTGGGAGTCCACCACGCCACGCACGAAGTTGTAGTAATCGGGCAGCAGCTCGGCGCACTTGTCCTGGATCAAGACGTTGGAGCTGTAGAGCGCGAGGCCCTTCTCGTAATCCTTGCTGTACAGGTCGAACGGGGCGCGGCTGGGGATGAACAGCAGCGCGTCATACTCGAGCGTGCCCTCGGCATGGAAGCTCACCGTGCGAGCCGGGTCCTCGAAGTCGTGGAAGGTCGACTTGTAGAACTCGTTGTAGTCCTCGTCGGACACATCGGAGCTGCGCTTCTTCCAAATCGGGGTCATGGAGTTGATGGTATCGAGCTCCTCGTAGTCCTCATACTCCGGCGTATAGTCATCGCCGGCATCCTCGGGGCGCTCCTTCTCACGGCTCTTGGTGACCATCATCTGAACCGGATAGCGCACGTAGTTGCTGTAGCGCTTGATGAGGTCCTTCAGGCCCCACTCGGACAGGAAGGTATCGTAGTTCTCGCCGGGCTCGCCGTTCTCGCCCTCGATGTCATCGCGAATGGTAAGGATGACGTCGGTACCGTGCTCGGAGCGCTCGCCTTCCTCGATGGTGTAGCCCTCGAGGCCATCGGACTCCCACACGTGTGCGACGTCCTCGCCGAAGGCGCGGCTGACAACGCGAACGCGCGAGGCGACCATGAACGCGGAGTAGAAGCCCACACCGAACTGACCGATGATGTCCACGTCGGAGCCCTGGTGCTCGGCATTGGCCTGCTTGAACTCCTGGCTGCCGGAATGGGCGATGGTGCCGAGGTTGTTTTCGAGATCCTCGGCGGTCATGCCGATGCCGTTGTCAGACACGGTGAGGGTGCGGGCATCGCGATCGAAAGAAACGCGAATGGCGAGGTCCTCGTCACCCAGCTGAATGCTCGAATCGGAAAGGCTCTTGAAGTTGAGCTTGTCCACCGCGTCTGAAGCGTTGGAGATGAGCTCGCGCAGGAAGATCTCCTTGTTGGTGTAGATCGAGTTGATCATGAGGTCCAGGAGCTTCTTGCTCTCCGTTTTGAATTGCTGCATGCTCGAAATGCCCTTTCTGCCGTTTGCCGGCCGACTTGCGTCGACCGATACGCCCAAGACCGGCGCATCGTTGTTGAACGACTTCCATGGTACCCACAATTGCACTCATAAAACCTAAGTCATAATCACTTAGATTCAGATGACACAATTGCTTTTCATGAGCCATTCCGCAAATCGTCGACCGCGCAGGCCCGCAAACCCTTCTGCTAACTATTCATTTCGGCGGCTTCGGTCAAATAGGTCATTCATACAGTAATCTGACCTTGTGAAACCTTCTGTGCGCGGGCGCATTCCCCCACGAATCGCAACTCTCGGCAAAAATATGACATCCATGAGCGCATAACGCGACTTTCACCCCGATGCACTCGGCGCGTTTCTCCCTATTCGCCGCATCAAACACTGTATAGGGCTTCTTTTTGACCACTCTTACAATTGTCGGCCAGCATAGCCAAAAGGATGTATCGTCTATGCATGGAAGGAATTGTTTGCGCGTGCGGCGCCTCCGCACTTGAGCTATATCGGTCGAGCAAGCGCCTCATCCCGACGCTGCTCGATAAGCCGAGGACCGGTAAGGTCACCGGACTCATGGTTCCGCCGCGACAATTTCTGGAAGACGACATGACCGCACGCGGCGTCACCAAGCAACCCTACCATGTCCTGGTCGATGGCAACCACGGATACAACCCACGGCGGGACATTCATGCCGTCGCTTGCTATCACCCGCTTCCACCTCGGTCGCTCATTAAAATCGACAAAGGTTTTTGGGTAACGAGTCCCGAGCTCACCTTCATCCAGATTTGCGCAGATGAAGATCTGAGCGATTTCGACATCATCTCCTTGGGATATGAGCTTTGTGGAACCTACGTGCTCGACGATTCGTGGGACGGCCTCACGTGCATCGATGAGCCCCTCACATCAACCGAGAAAATCGGCAGACTCATCAATTCCATCCATAGAGTCCCCGGCATCAAACGAGCTAGAAACCTGATAAGGCATGTACACGACCTGTCGAATTCCCCCATGGAAACCACTCTGGCCATGCTCGTATCCCTGCCGACCACAAAGGGCGGGCTTGGCCTTGGCCCCATCTCCCTGAACCACCCCGTCGCAACCCCCGTAGGGCAACGACGCGTCGACATCGCCTTCCCCAAACATCGTGTCGGACTGGAGTATCAAGGCAAGGAATTCCACTCGATCGAAGCGGCGGGACGCGACGCGCGAAGGCAGAATAAGATCGTCGGATCGGGCTTCACGATACTGAACGTTTGGTATGAAGACCTGATTGATGAGCATCTCTTTCAGCAACTCGTCACCGATCTGTTTCGCGCATTGGGAATCCGGAAGCGTATTCGGGTCACCGGATACCGCACGCTTCAAAAGCTTCTGCGCATGCAACTCATGCCCGCCATCAAGGCGTATGGCAGCAACGAGTTCTAGCAATCACGCAAAATCCCATCGAGCACCTGGAGGCAGTCGCGCCAAAAGCCCCCTCGAAGGCCGCCCGTCCCAAAGCCGCCTGCCCCAAAGCCGCCCGTCCCAAAGCCGGCCGTCCCAAAGCCGGCCGTCCCAAAGCCGCCGCAACCCCATCGGCAGATCCGGCGTGCGGCCGCGAACGCAATGCTGTCATCCTAAGAAAAACGCGGCGCCGCAATCAGAGCGACGCCGCGTTGCATTGCATACCGCGAACAAACTGAGGAAATCCGTTAGGCCAGCATCTCGCGAACGGCGGAGGCGATGCCCTCGGCGTTCAGGCCGTACTTGTCCAGCAGCTCGAGTGCGGGACCGGACTCGCCGTACACATCCTGCACGCCCACGCGACGCATGGGGACGGGGTTCTTCTCGCACAGAACGGCGGCGCAGGCCTCGCCCAATCCACCGATGACGGAATGTTCCTCGACCGTGACCACGTGACCGGTCTTGGCCGCGGAGGCAAGCAGGGCGTCCTCGTCGAGCGGCTTGATGGTGTGCATGTTGATGACCTCGACGGAGATGCCCTCGGCGGCGAGCGCGTCGGCCGCCTCGAGCGCGGCGGAGACCATAAGGCCACAGGCGACGACGGTCGCGTCGGTGCCCTCGCGCATCACGATGGCGCGGCCAAGTTCGAACTCATAGCTCTCGGGGTCGTTGATCACCGGCGCGGCTAGGCGACCAAGACGCAGGTAGAACGGGCCATCGGTGGCGTAGGCGCAACGCGTCGCAGCGCGGGCCTCCACGTCGTCGGCGGGGACGACCACCGTCATGCCAGGGATGGTGCGCATGAGGGCGATGTCCTCGTTGCACTGGTGCGTGGCGCCGTCCTCGCCCACGGAAATGCCGGCGTGAGTCGCGCCGATCTTCACATTGAGGTGCGGATAGCCGATGGAATTGCGAATCTGCTCGTAGGCGCGGCCGGCGGCGAACATGGCAAAGGTGCTCGCAAAGGCGACGCGGCCGGTGGTGGCGACACCCGCGGCGAGGCCCATCATGTTGCCCTCGGCGATGCCGGCGTTGTAGAAGCGATCGGGGAAGGCGGCCTTGAACTTGGCCGTCTGGGTCGCAGCCGCGAGGTCGGCATCGAAGACCAGGAAGTCGTCGTGCTCCGCGCCAAGCTCGACCAGGGTCTCGCCGTAGCTCACGCGGGTAGCGATTCTCTTCTCGTCTGCCATAGCTTTAAGCCTCCTTCGCGAGCTCGGCCATGGCCTGCTCGAACTGCTCGTCGTTGGGGGCCTTGCCGTGCCAGCCCACCTGGCCCTCCATGAAGGAGACACCCTTGCCCTTGACCGTCTCGGCCACGATGCACACCGGCTTGCCGGTGACGGAGCGGGCCTCCTCGAAGGCCGCACGGACCTGAACCATGTCATTGCCGTCTGCCAGCTCGATCACATGGAACTTGAACGCGGCGAACTTGTCGGCGATGGGCATCGCGGAGTTGACCTCCTCGATGCTGCCGTCGATCTGCAGGCCGTTGTGGTCGACGATCAGGCAGAGGTTGTCCAGCTGCTGGTTGCCCGCGAACATGGCGGCCTCCCAGACCTGGCCCTCCTCGATCTCGCCGTCACCAAGCAGGCAGTAGGTGCGATAGGCATCGCCCCAGTGCTTGGCGGCGAGCGCCATGCCCACGGCGGCCGAGACGCCCTGACCCAGGGAGCCGGTGGACATGTCGACGCCCGGGGTGTCGTTCATGTTGGGGTGGCCCTGAAGGTGGCAGCCGACATGGCGCAGGGACTCGAGGTCCTCCTTGGGGAAGAAGCCGCGCTCGGCGAGGGCCGCATACAGCGCGGGAGCGCAGTGGCCCTTGGAGAGCACGAAACGGTCGCGGTCGGCGCGACGCGGGTCGGCCGGGTCGACGTTCATCTCCTCGAAGTAGAGGTAGGTGATGATGTCGGCGGCGCCGAGCGAACCACCGGGGTGTCCGGACTTCGCTGCGTGCGTGCCGATCACGACCCCCTTCCTGACCTCATTGGCAACCTGGATGAGTTCCTCATCGCTCATGGACGATGCCTCCTTGTGGGTGAGCGGTGCGTAATGTACGCGACAATCATAACGGGACAATCGGCGAACAGGGCGCTCGCAGACGGTAAATTCAAAACTATTTTTTTCGCAAACAAGGCTGTTTACCTGCGATAAAGCGCTTTACCACAACTGGGTCACCAAACCGGCGAGACACTTTACCGACCCCTCGTCTCACGCGTTTGCGACGCGCTCCCAGTCGGCCTCGAAGGCCGCAATGCCGGCATCGGTGAGCGGATGATGGAGGCATTTCTTGAGCGCCTTCATGGGGACGGTGGCGATATCGGCACCCAACAGGGCAGCTTGGACCACATGGTTGGCCGTGCGTACCGAGGCGGTGATGATCTCGACCACGCCGTCCGGGTTCTTGCCGGACCAGTCGTAATTCTTGATGCAAGTGATCACGTCCGCGAGCTGCGAGATGCCATCCAACGCGATGTCGTCGTAGCGACCAACGAACGGCGAGATGTAGCGGGCGCCGGCATTGGCGGCCAGCAACGCCTGGGTCGCGGAGAAGATGAGTGTCATATTCACGCGAATGCCCTCATCGGCCAGGATTCGGCATGCGGCCAGACCGGCCTCGCAGATGGGCAGCTTGATGACGATATTCGGGGCGAGTGCGGCGAGCCGTCGTCCGTCGGCGACCATACCATCGACCGTCGTCGCCGTGGTCTCAGCCGACACCGGCAGACCCTTGCAGAGCTCGGCGATCTTTTGCATATGGGGCTCGAAGTCGGCGAGGGCGCCGCCCGTCTTGGCGTACAGGCTCGGATTGGTGGTGACGCCGGCCAGGCATCCCCAGCTCTTCGCCTCGGCGATCTCTTCCAGGTTCGCGGTATCGATGAAGAACTTCAAGGCAGACCCTTTCTCACGCTGTGCCACAGGGCCAGTATACGCACGGAGCCACAAGGGACCGCATTGGGCGGGTAAGGGCTTCGAGCTGAAACGTGTTAGCCGCCACCCAACGGTAGCAACCTGCGCGCAAGCGGTATGAACGAGCCCCCGGGACGGGCAACGATCCCACGTACCGGCTTAAACCTCGATCTGCTCCTGGGCGGGGAACCGCACGGTGATCGTGGTGCCGCGGCCGAGTTCGCTCTCGAGCTCGATGCGGGCGCCGTGGTACGACGCAGCGTGCTTCACGATGGCAAGGCCCAGGCCAGTGCCGCCGCGCGCCTTGGAACGGCTCTTGTCAACCCGGTAGAAGCGCTCGAAGATCTTCTCCTGCTCCTCGGGTGCGATGCCTATGCCCGTGTCGGCAACCCGGATGTAAGGCGTGGGGAAATCGCAATCCGGCGTAGCCTCGACGCCGCACGAGAGGGTCACCGACCCGCCCGGATGGTTGTATCGAATGGCGTTGCTCGTCAGGTTGTAGGCGAGTTCGTCGACCAGGCGGGGCACGCCGGTCACCATGGCCGGCTCGCAATCCAGATCCAAATCGATCTCCGAACGCGATGCGACCTGCTCGAGACGCTGAACGATTCCGTCGAGCATGAGCGGGAGGTCGATGGGCTCCCGTGCGCCGAGGGCCGCCGCAGCCGAGTCCCCTTCGGAGCGCTCGGCCTCGTCGAGGTTGGAAAGAGTGAGAATATCGTTCACCAGCGAGGTGAGACGCCCCGCCTCACTGTAGATGCGGCGCCCGAAGTCGCGCAAATCCGCCTCGTCGGTCACGAGGCCGTTGGCGATGAGCTCGGCATATCCCGAGACCGTGGTGAGCGGGGTCTTGAGTTCGTGCGTGATGTTGGCGGTGAACTCGCGGCGCATGCGGTCGTTATCGGCCAGCACGCGCATCTGGCGCTTGAGCTCCTGACGCTGGCTCTCGATACGCTCCAACATGGGCTCCATCTCGGAATAGGCGTTTTGGACATTGCGGCGCGGGTGATCGAGATCGACCTCGAGCAAGGGCTCGATGATGCGATGCGATTCGCGCCGCGCAACGACAACGGCGACGACGGCGCCACCGACGACCATGAGGACGACGGGCAGGGACAGCGTTCCCAGGATGGCCAGGTATCCCGCCTCGCCCTCGGCAAGACGCACCACACTGCCGTCGGCAAGGCGCACCGCCTGGTAGAGCATGACCTCGCCCAGCGTCGTGCTCGAACGCTCGGCGGAACCGTAGCCTGTCGAGACGGCCTGCTCGATCTCGGGACGGTCGGCATGGTCCTCCATCTTGCTCGCGTCGGTATCGCTGTCGAACAAGACATCGCCCTCGGGATCGACCAGGGTAACGCGGGTGTTCTCCAAATGCAATCGACGCAGCATGGTGAGATGGCTGGGGGCGCTGTTGAGCGAAGCCGCGACCACGCGCGCCTCGTCAGCGAGCTCGGCGCTCGTCGCATGGACGAGCCGCTGCTGCACGATCAAAGTAAGGGCGAGGGCGAACACGATGATGGTCGTGAGCGACATCCCCAGGATGGTCACGAATACGCGCCTCGACAGCGACTGATGGCTGCTCATTCGGCGGAATCCGCAACGGCCTCATCGGCCGCGGCACGATCGACCAGGCGATAGCCCACGCCGCGAACCGTCTCGATGCGATCGGCATGCGAACCGAGTTTCTGGCGCAGGGTCTGGACGTGCACGTCGACGGTGCGCGAACCGCCGTCGAAATCCCAACCCCACACGCTCTGGAGCAGCGACTCACGCGTGAAGACGACACCGGGCTTGCGCATGAGGTACTCAAGCAAATCGAACTCTCGCAGGGTGAGCTTGAGCTCATGGCCATCCACGCGGACCTCGCGGTGGCTCGGCGAGAGCTCGATGCCACCCACGTTCAGCATCTCGGGGGCGGGACGGCTCATCATGCCGCCGCGGCGCAGCAGGGCGCGGCAACGGCTCGTGAGCTCCATGAGAGAGAAGGGCTTTGCCAGGTAGTCGTCGGCACCGCCGTCGAGGGCGACGACCTTATCGAGCTCCGAGTCCTTCGCGGTGAGCATCATGATGGGCACCGTCGCGGTCGCCTGGTCGGCGCGCAAGCGGCGCATGATCTCGAGACCGTCGGTATCGGGAAGCATGATGTCGAGGAGCACGGCGTCGGGTACACGGCGGGCGACGGCGGCCTTGAACTCGCTGTCGCAGCTGAAACCCTCTGCCTCGATACCCTGCTGGCGCAAGGCGTACAGGGTCAGTCCCCTGATGTTGTCATCATCTTCGACGTAATAAATCATGCGAACGATACCTCCTCGACCGTTTCGACAATTCTACCCACTGGACGGCACCGCCGAGCGGTCTTGACCGTCCCGCGCCGATACAACGGCGTACGCCCCGCGCACGGCGCCAGGGCACCGCATGCGGGACGCACGTCCGGCCTGCTCGATTAACCGAAACGACCGGTGAGGTAATCGGCGGTGCGCTGATCGCGCGGAGCCTTGAACATCTGCGTGGTGGGCGCGTGCTCGACGAGCTCGCCCAGCAGGAAAAAGGCCACGGAGTCGGAGATGCGCGAGGCCTGCTGCATGTTATGGGTAACCACCACGAGCGTGTAGTCGCGCTTGAGCTCCATGGCGAGCTGCTCGACCTGGACCGTCGAGATCGGGTCGAGCGCAGAGGTGGGCTCGTCCATAAGCAGGACCTCGGGCTGCACCGCGATGGCGCGCGCGATGCACAGGCGCTGCTGCTGGCCGCCGGACAGGCTCAGACCGGACTCCTTGAGCTTGTCCTTGACCTCGTCCCACAGGGCGGCGCGGCGCAGGGAATCCTCCACCAGCGCATCGAGTTCGCTGCGGCTCTTCACGCCGGCGCCGCGCGGTCCGTAGGCGACATTGTCGTAGATGCTCATGGGGAACGGATTGGGATGCTGGAACACCATGCCCACGCGCTGGCGCAGCAGCGTGGTGTTGTAATCGGCGTAAATGTCACGGCCGTCGAGCTTGATGGAGCCCTCGACGCGGCAGTCCTTCACGTAATCGTTCATACGGTTCAGGCAACGCAGCAAGGTCGACTTGCCGCAGCCGGACGGCCCGATAAACGAGGTGATCTCGCGCTCGGGAATATCGATCGAAACGTCCTTCAGCGCATGATGGTCGCCATAGTACAGGTTCACGTTCTCGACGGAGATACGCGTCTTGTGCACAGGGGCGACCTCGCTCCCCGCACCGGCGGGAACCATGGGCGCGTCACCCCGCTCGCGCAGGGCAGCCTCCTCGGCCGCACGCGCCATCGCCTGGGCGCTATCCTCGGGCGTATAGTCCACCTTCGAGCCTCCTCGCATTCTTGCTCATAGCTCTCAGCATGGTACGACCCGCACTTCAGGCACCCGTGAACCACATGTAAGGTGCGTGTAAGCCCGAACTCATCAAACGGCACCGGCATATCAAACGCTGACAAAGCAACACCTCAATTGAGGGACAGTCCCCGAATTGAGGTTTCGCAACTGGGATTCCGTCACGCGGGCACGACGATGGTGAACACGGTGCACTCGGGGGTGGACTCGCACGCAATGGTTCCGCCATGCGCGGTCACGATTTCCTTGGCGATGGCGAGACCCAGGCCGGCACCGACGCGATTGGTCGCGCGCGCCGCATCGAGGCGATAGAACTTCTCGAAAATCGTCCCCAGCTTGGCGGCGGGAATCGGGTCGCCCTGGTTCTCGAAGCGCACGGTCACCGAGTCCTCCCCGCGCACGGCCTCGATGCGGATCGTTGAACCCTCGTAACTGTAGGCGATCGCATTCTTCATCACGTTGTTGAAGACGCGGGCCATCTTGTCACCGTCCACCAGAACCGTGAGGTTCAGCGGCGCATCAACCTCGACGTGCTTGCCCTGCTCGGCGAGCGTTGGATAGAACTCCTCGGCCACCTGCGCGAGCAGCAAGGAAAGGTCCACGTAACCGCGCGTGAGCACGATGTCGTGGAAGTCGAAACGCGTAATGTCAAAGAATTCCTCGATGAGCGCGTCGAGACGATGCGCCTTGTCGAGCGCGATGCCGGTGAAGCGAGAGCGCTGCTCCACGGGCAGGTCGGGAGCCTCCTGCAGCAGCGAGAGGTAACCCACCACGCTGGCGAGCGGCGTCTTGAGATCATGGGCGAGGTAGGTGACCAGGTCGTCCTTGCGGCGCGCCTCGTCACGCAGAGCGTCGGCGACCTGGCGCTCCTGGTCGCGCACGCGGCTGATCGCGCCCTCCACCTCGAGGAAGGTCCCGTCCAGGTTGTCCACGTCCTGCGGGTTGTCGATCAGGCGGTCGACAAGGTGGTCGGCGATGGCTCGATCCGCGGCAGCCTGCCCGCGGTCGTAGCCGGCATAATACAGCGCACGCCCCACAAAGAAGACGCCGCACACCGCGCATGCGAGCAAGAAGCCGCAGAACATGAACAGGTAGTCTATATCGACAAACAACGGTCGTGCACGGGCCGTGAGCAGAGATCCGAAGAAGATCACGGAGAACCAAGCGGAGCCGCCGAGCGTCACCGCGCGGCGGACCGTCACAAAGCGATCCGTAAGCATATAGCCCACGACGATCGCGATGAGAAACGCGATGAAACTCTCGCGCGCGATGACCGCGAAGGAGAGAAGCACCAACACGACCAAGGAAAGCAGGCGGCTGTCGAGCAGGACCCGCAGCTTTGCGATGAGGTCGTCGATCGAATCGTTCGAAGTCGTGAAGTAGCGCTCTCCGACGGCAGGGGCAGACGAGGCATCGATATTGGGGGCATCCGCGGAGCCCGCCTGTCGCGGCGCTTCCGAACGGTCATTGGGCAGCCCCGTCATGGGGTTCACCGGCGCGTGCTGCTGCCGCGCCGATCGCTTTTTCTCAGTGTTCATCTACCCTGCTTTCGCCTCGATTTCGAGATGTCTCGGGATACGGGCACGACGATTATCCGCGAAGCGGCAGCCCTCAATCGGAGCCTACTTCTCTATGGTGTACCCCACACCCCAGATGTTCTTGATGAAGCGCGGGTTCTGGGCGTCATCCCCCAGCTTCTCGCGCAGATGGCGGATGTGCACCATGACGGTGTTGTTCGAACCCGCCATGAATTCCTCGTCCCACACAGCACGGAACAGCTCCTCGACTGGCACCACGTGACCGCGATGCTCAGCGAGGTACAGCAAAATGGAGTATTCGAGCGGAGTGCAGCGCACGGACTTCTCGTCCACGGTGACCGTGCGGGCATCGCGATTGATCTCGAGCCCGTTGAAGGAGATGATCGGACCCGCATCCTCAACGGGAGCCGCTTGCTCGCGACTGCCGTACCGCGTGTACCTGCGCAATTGCGCCTTGCAACGCGCCACGAGCTCGAGCGGGCGGAAGGGCTTGACCATGTAGTCGTCCGCGCCAAGGGTGAGGCCCTCGATCTTATCGGACTGGCTGTCGCGGGCGGTGAGCATGATGACGGGATAGGTGCGCTCGGTGCGGATGGTGCGGAGCAACTCGAAGCCGTCCACATCGGGAAGCATGATATCGAGCACGGCAAGGTCGAACTCCTGCTCCAAGATGAGACGGGCGGCATCGGCACCGTTATACGCCAACGTCACATCGAATCCCTCATTGCGCAGGTAAATCCCCACGAGGTCCGTGATGGTCTTCTCGTCGTCCACGACGAGAATGCGAGGCGTATCCACGATGTGCTCCTTTCCGTCTCGTCCATTATGGCGAAAAGACCACGCCGGCGCACCTCCTTGCAACCGCGTTAAGCATAAGATAAGTACTCTCTCATCGAATGGATGGTCATTATTTAACTTCATACAGTCACGCCGTTTGAAGGTGACGAACCCTGAACTCTCAACTTGCGTTCGCAGCGACCGAAAAGCGTCACTACACCCCCTTATGCAACGTCGCACCCTGCAAATCGACATCCCAAGTCACTCGCATACAGCCTCACATACTGTATGGATTAAGCTTTTGACCACAGTCGTAAAAATCGAGGCACGACATGACGCGAAACGATGTCCTAACGGCACGAGGCGTATACTGCATTCAATTCCCCGGACAGAAGGAACACATGAACAAAGCTCTTCCAGCCGCGCTCGGGACAACCATCACCGTTGCATTCGTCCTATTCGCAATCCTCGCCGAACCCGCATACGCCGATGCCCTCTTGACCGACCTGGTCCTAGGAACTTCGGCGCAAGAGCGCGGGCTCGGCATCGAGGAGATGCCGGACATCTTGGCAACCCACGCCATCATCATGCGCCCCGATGGATCCGTGTATTACGAGCGCGAAGCCGATTCCCCCATCAAGATCGCCTCGACCACCAAGGTCATGACCGCGCTCGTCGCACTCGACCACTGCGATCCATCCGAGATGCTCACCGTCGATCACGCCGCCGCGACGGTGGGCGAAGCCTGCGTGGGCCTCAAAGAGGGCGATACCCTCACGCTCGACCAGGCACTCACCGGCCTCATGGTCATGAGCGGCAACGACGTCGCCACCGCCATCGCCACGCACGTCGGCACCAAGATCGACCCCGCGAGCCGCAACCCGTACAAGACCTTCGTCAAGGCCATGAACGACCGCGCCTCCCAGATCGGCTGCACGGACACACTGTTCGAGAACGCCCACGGTCTCGACTTCGGCGCCTGGGTCGGCGACCTGCACAGCACTGCGCACGACGTCGCGCGCATTTGGGCGGAAGCCTGGCGCAACGAGGCCTTCCGCTCCTTTGCCAGCAGCGGCGCCACCGAGATGCATGTCACCTCAGCCGACGGCAGTGCGCGCTCCTTACCCCTCACCGTGCGCAACAAGATCCTCGGGCGCGAGGGCAACCTGGGCGGCAAGACGGGCAGCACGTACGACGCCGGCGAGTGCTTCGTGTGCACGTTCTCGCGCGAGCCAGAGGGCGAGGTGTATATCGCACTCTTCGGCTCAAAGGGCGACGAGGGGCGTTTCAACGATACGCTGACCCTTGCAAACTGGTACTACGGGCACTTTGCCAACCTGCCATTTGCCACCAGCCCCAAGCAGGTCGGGGGCGTGCCCCTGGCCGCCGAGGCCGCCTGCGTCGATTGGTCCGATAAACTCATGGATCTCACCTTCGCCGACGCAGACGCAGCCGCGCGCGTATTCACACTCGGCGGAACCATCGAGCAGAAAGTCGAAGTCGACGAGCTCCGCGGCAAACACGCGGCGGGAACTGCCGCGGGATCGGTCACCTACACCCAAAACGGCGAGACCATCGGGTCCGTCGAACTCACAACGGCCAACGAACTCGAACCCCCCAATCTTCTCGAATGGCTTGCCGTCCAACTCGATCGCCTCGTGCGCCTCTTCGAGGGCAAGTCGGCCACAGCCGTGGAGCGCATATACGCCACCATGCCTGACCCGCTCTCCATCGACGGATGGAACGCGTAACAGCGCAACGGCGCCCATACCTTTCAACAAGCGGGCCGGCCGGGGAACGAACATCCCCGGCCGGCCCGTGCATAGCGATGGGCTCGTAAGCCTTGCCTACTCGCTGCGTGCTTCCCTCGTGAGCTTCTTGGCCTGATGACGCGAGACGAACCACACGACAAAAGAAGTGAGGAACAACAGCGTGGCGGCCGTGCTCGTCACCGTTTCGAGCTCCGGCATCCCCATGTTCGCCGCGAATCGCGACGCCATGAACGCCACGATTGTGCAACCAAGCAGTGGGTAGAACACGCGCGTGAGTGGCAGGGAGGCGTGTATCTCCCGATCGATGGGCGCCGGGCCCTGCACGGCCTCGCGACGGGCGCGGAGCTCGCGGGCGACTTCCATCGCGCGCTCGTCCTCGGCTTCGAGCTCGGCGAGCTCCTCGGGGGTCATGTCGCGCTTCGATTTCTTACTCATGGGTTCCTCCAAATAGGGCGTTCGAGGTGTTCCAAATCGCGGTGGCGACCGCGTCGGGCAACTCGCCCGTGCGGTCAGCGCGGTCATATATGAGGACATCGGCAGTCTGGGCGATCATCGCCGGCTCGCACTCCAGGCCGCGAATGGGCTCGGGCGCCATATAGGGGCAATCGGTCTCCAGCAGCAGGCGGTCGAGCGGACAAGCGGCGAACGCCTCGCGCACACCGTCGTTGCGCTTGAACGTCGCGGCACCGCCGAAGGCGATGTGGCACCCAAGCTCAAGAAACCGCTCCATAGTCGCTCGATCCTCGCCAAAGCAATGCAGCACGCAGCCCGCGGTGGACACGCCCACGCGCTCGAGCACGGAAATCGCGTCGGCATGGGCCGTGCGAACCTCATCGCCGTAGTCGTTGCGCAGATGCAACTCGACAGGAACATCGCGCTCGACGGCAAGCGAGAGCTGACGCGCCATGACCTCCATCTGCGCAGCGTGCGGGGCCGCCTCGATCTGGTCATCTGCATCGAAATGATAATCAAGCCCGATCTCACCGATGCCCGCGCACAGAGGGTGGTCCAGCGCGGCCGCGACCTGCGCATGCAACTCGTCGGTATAATCGAGCGTCCCGTAAGGATGGACGCCCACCAAGTAGCGAACGCGCACCTCGGCACCACGATCGGCGGCCGCATCGATCACCCCATGCAACCAACGGGAGAACGCCGGGGCGTCGGGAGTCTCCTCCGACTTATCAGCGATGGGGTCGAAGATGGTCATCAACTCGCGCACGCCCGATTCGTGCGCGCGGACGAGCACGTCGATGGGATCTTTATCCTCACCCCAAAACGATCGCAGGTGAGCATGGGTGTCGAACAGAGGCGCATGCGCCGGCGGCAGCGTGAACACCTTGTTCTTCTTGGTGAACGAGATCGCCACGAGCCTCACTCCCCGCTCGGCGCGCTCGTCAACGAGGCGGCGAGCGCAATGAAATCTTCCGTGGTAAGCGCCTCGGCTCGGGCAGTCGGCGCGATTCCGCACGTTTCGAAGGCGGCGTCAAGCGCGTCTTTGTCAAAGCCGTTCGAGCTCATGGAGTTGCGGATGGTCTTGCGGCGCTGCGCGAAGGCAGCATCGACCACACGCGCCACGGCGTCGGCATCGGCGGAAGCCGCCCCCTCGCCCTCGACATCAGAAACATCCACGCGGTCGATTCTCACAACGGCGGAATCCACATGCGGCGCAGGCATGAAGCAGCGTGGAGGAACCTCGAAGCGCCCCGTGACCTCGCCGTACAGCGAAAGCTTCACCGTGTAAGCGCCATAAGCCTTGGTCCCCGGCACCGCCGCGATGCGATCGGCGACCTCCTTTTGAACCATGACGACGGCACGGCGAAGCGACGGCATGGTCTGGAAGAACTGCAGAATGATCGTGGCAGCAACGTTGTAGGGAAGGTTCGCCACGAGCAGCGTGGGTTCCCCCTCGCTCGCCTCGGCGATCGCCGCAGGCGGCACCGCGAGGGCGTCCCCCATAATGAAGCGGAAGTTGGAATGGTCCATGGCGTGTGCCGAGAGAACCGGCTCAAGCTCGGTATCCATCTCGATGGACGTCACGCGGGCAGCTTCCTGCACAAGTGCGAGCGTCAACGTGCCAATGCCCGGCCCCACCTCGAGCACGCGCTCGGAGCCCGTGAGCTCAGCCAACGCCATAATGCGCTCGATGACATGATTGTCGATAAGGAAGTTCTGACCCAAGCGGTGCTTGGTCGCCAGGCCGAACGCTTCGAGCATCTCGCGCGTTGCCGTGGGGTTCGCAAGCGGGGATGTGGTCATACGCGCTCCATTCAAAAGCTCAACAAAGAAACCGACCGCCCGAAGTGCCCGAGGTTGCCGTAAGAGGGGCGCAGCGCGCATGAGGCACGCAAGCGGCGATCAGGCGGCAAGGTCGGGCGCCTCAGGTGGTCGGTCGGGTTCATTAACCCAGACGGGGGAAGAGGGCCTCGCCCTTCTCGACCGGCAGACCGGCGGCCAGCTGGCCCCAGACGCAAGATGCGCCCATATCGTCGGTCGCAGCCTCGCCCTCGCAGCCGATACGGCGCAGGGCCTCGGCGGACGTGGAGGGCATGAGCGGCATGAGCAGGTGGGCGGAGATGCGGATGGCCTCGAGCAGGTTCCAGATCACGTTGGCGAGCTCGCCGGCCTTGGCGGGATCCTTGGCCAGCGTCCAGGGCTCGGAATCCTCGATGTAATGGTTGGCGGCATGAATCAGGTCCATGATCTCCTTGGCTGCATCCCCATAGGCGAAGGCCTCCATCTTGGCGGCATAGCGCTCGAAGATGCCCTCGGCAGCCGCGGCCAGCGGGTTCTCGGCGTAGCCGGCGGCCTCGGGATCGCGCTCGGGCGTGACGCCCTCGAAATACTTGATGCACATGTTGGTCGAACGCGAGATGAGGTTGCCCCAGCTGTTGGCCAGGTCGGCGTTATAGACCTGCTCCATACGGCCGAAGCTGATGGCGCCGTCGGTACCGGGGGTGACGTCGGTCATGAAGTAGTAGCGATAGCCCTCGACACCGAGCTTCTCGATGACCTCGCGCGGAGCGATGGCGTTGCCACGGGACTTGGACATCTTCTCGGCCTTGCCGGTCTCCTCGTTCTTGACGGTGAGGAAGCCATGGGCAAAAACATGCTCGGGCAGGGCCTCGCCCAGCGCCATGAGCATGGCCGGCCAGATCACGCAGTGGAAGCGGATGATGTCCTTGCCCACGATGTGGGTCTGAGCGGGCCAGCGGTAGGCGAAGTCGGCAGCGGCCTCGTCGCCCTCGGCGCCATAGCCCACGGCGGTCATGTAGTTGGTGAGCGCATCGAACCACACGTAGGTGACATGCTCGTCGTCGAAGGGGACCTCAATGCCCCAGTCGAAGGAAGTGCGGGAGACGGACAAGTCGTTCAGACCGCCCTCGACAAAGGAGCGAACCTCGTTCATGCGGAAATCGGGCTGGACGAAATCGGGATGCTCGTCATAGAGCGCGAGCAGCTTGTCCTGGAACGCAGAGAGCTTGAAGAACCAGCTCTCCTCCTTGACGCGCTCGAGCGGGCGATCGCAGTCGGGGCAGAGATGGGCGCCTTCCGTACCACGCGCCTCATCGGCCTTCTCGACCTGAGTCTCGGTGAAGAAGGTCTCGTCCGGCACGCAATACCAGCCGTCGTAGCTGCCCTTGTAGATGTAGCCGGATTCCTGCATGCGCTCCCAAAGGTACTGCACGGCGCGCTTTTGGCGATCCTCGGTCGTGCGGATGAAGTCGTCGTTGGAGATCTCCAGCTCCTCCCACAGCTCATGGAAGTGAGGAGCCTGGGAGTCGCACCACTCCTGCGGGGTCATACCGTGCTTCTCGGCGGCCTCGGCGACCTTCTGGCCATGCTCGTCCATGCCGGTGAGGAATTTGACGTTGTAGCCGGCGGCGCGACGATAGCGCGCCTGGACGTCGGCGATGATCGTGGAGTACGCGGTTCCCAGATGCGGGTCGGCGTTCACGTAGTAGATGGGTGTGGTGATGTAGTAGGACGGCTTCGAGCTCATGACGCGCGGCTTCCTTCCCTCTTTGGTTTTGATGCAATTTTTCATTCTAGCAGGGAAGCCGCGTAGTTCACCACCCGGACCGCTCGATTCACCACGGGATGCTATCGCACGTCCTATTGATTTCTTCATACGTCTTCTCGAGATTTCTAAAGAGCTCGGAGCTTTCCTCGCGCCCGCGATCGAACAGCCTCGCCTTGATACCACGCCTCTCGAGTTCGTCATTCAACGAGTTGATAAGCTTGAGCCCGTCATCGTCGCAAGCCGGGCATTCGAAGATGTACTCATCATCGCGCGCACGCGCCTTGATCTCTCCAAGGGCAAGGCCCGTCGTCTTTTTAATCAGCATGCAGACCTTGGCCGGCACCTCACCTATTGGCAGCTTAATTCCAATCGTCATGTCCATTCCGATGCCTCCTAAAACTCGTTCAATCGACGAATGCGCTTGCCGGGGACACTCTTCCTATAGTTTCCGCCATGCCAGCCCTCATGATGCTCATCGTGCGTTGCTGGATAACCGTAGCTAAACACAGCAAAGCATACGCATCCCCACCTAGGAAGCGGGGGGCGGACGGAACGACGCCGCGCGATGTCCGCACGAGGGGTTACACTGATTCCAACTGTACGCCCATTCCTGCGCCGCGCGAGCCGCCGGCAAGAAAGAGGTGCTTGACCTTGGCAGCCCCGTCGAACCGCGAGACTCAGCGCACCGAGCTCCACAAAGCCATCTGGAAAATCGCCGACGAGGTCCGCGGCGCCGTGGACAGCTGGGATTTCAAGGCATATATCCTGTGCTTCCTGTTCTACCGCTTCATCTCCGAGGATCTGGCGGAATACATCGACGAGGACGAGCGCGCTGCCGGCAACCCCGATTTCTCCTACGCCGACCTCGCCGACGAGGAGGCGGAGGGCGTCCGCGAGGACCTGGTCGAGCTCAAGGGCTACTTCATCCTCCCCTCCCAGCTCTTCCAAAACGTCGCCAAAGCGCCCGAGAAGGACCCCGAGCTCAACATCCACGTTGCCGAGATCTTCAAATCGATCGAAGGGTCGAGCGTGGGTTGCTCGTCCGAGAAGGACTTCAAGGGCCTGTTCGACGACGTGGACGTGACCTCCAACAAACTCGGTGCCACGCTCGAGGAGCGCATCACCCGCCTGGCCAAGATCATCACCGGCATCCGCGACCTGGACTTCGGACGTGTGCGCGACGCACAGATCGACCTGTTCGGCGACGCCTACGAGTACCTCATGAACATGTACGCCAGCAGCGCGGGCAAGTCGGGCGGAGAGTTCTTCACCCCGCAGGAGGTCTCGGAGCTGCTCGCGCGCATCGTCATCGGCAACAAGGCCGCCATCAACAAGGTGTACGACCCGGCCTGCGGCTCGGGCTCGCTGTTGCTCAAGTTCGCCAAGATCCTGGGCACCGAGAACATCCGCCAGGGCTACTTCGGTCAGGAGATCAACCCCACCACCTACAACCTGTGCCGCATCAACATGTTCTTGCACCATGTGCCGTTCGATAAGTTCAACATCGAGCGCGGCGACACGCTCATCAACCCCATGCACTGGGACGACGAGCCCTTCGACGCCATCGTGTCCAACCCGCCCTACAGCACCAAGTGGGTCGGCGACGACGACCCCACCCTCATCAACGACCCGCGCTTCGCACCCGCCGGCGTGCTCGCGCCCAAGTCCAAGGCCGACCTCGCCTTCACGATGCACATGCTCTCGTGGCTCTCGTCCAAGGGGCACGCGGCTATCGTCGAGTTTCCGGGCGTGCTGTACCGCGGCGGCGCCGAGCAGAAGATTCGCAAATACCTGGTGGAGGGCAACTACGTGGAGGCCGTCATCCAGCTGCCCGCCAACCTATTCTTCGGAGTGACCATCGCCACCTGCATCATCGTGCTCTCCAAGTCCAAGACAGACGACAAGGTACTGTTCATCGACGCGTCCAACCTCTTTGAGCACGTGGGCAACAAGAACAAGCTCATGCCCGAGCACATCGAGAAGATCAACGCGCTGGTGCAGGAGCGCACCGAGGAGCAGCACCTCTCGCACCTCGTGGGCATCGACGAGCTGGGCGGTGAGAACAAGTACAACCTCTCCGTGTCCACGTGGGTCGAGAAGGAGGACACGCGCGAGAAGATCGACATCGTGGAGCTCAACGCGCGCATCAGGGGCATCGTGGCGCGCCAGAAGGAGCTGCGCGAGCAGCTCGACGCCATTGTGGCCGACCTGGAGGGGTAGGCATGGACACGATTAAGAAGGCAAATACAACAAACCGTGCTCCCGTGGCAGGAGAGGCTGAGAAACTGACGCGCGACAGCCAACTCGACTCACTCTGCAGCGATGCGATCGCCATCATCGAGGCGGCGCGACAGACCGCCTATAAAGCGGTCAACACCGCAATGGTCTACAGCTATTACGAGCTGGGCCGCCGCATTGTCGAAGAGGAGCAGGGCGGCTCATCACGGGCGCGCTACGGAGCGATGCTGCTCGAAAAGCTATCCGCAGCCCTCACCAAGCAGTTCGGACGGGGCTTTTCGAAAGACAATCTCAAACTTATGCGCCGCTTCTACCTTGTTTTCTCTGGCGACTCAATTGGTGAAACACCATTTCCCCAATTCGCGCATCTGCCTAAAACGCCCGAAGGACGCGTGTTCCCCTTAAGCTGGTCGCACTACATCAAGCTCATGCGCATCGAGAATGTAGACGAACGGCATTTCTACGAGATCGAATCAGCGCGTCAGGGATGGAGCCTGTCGGAGCTTAATCGCCAATTCGATTCCGCACTCTACGAGCGCCTAGCCCTGAGCACCGATAAAGATAAGGTCATGAATCTTGCCCAGGATGGTCAGGCCATCGAGACGCCCGCCGACCTTGTTAAAGATCCGTACATCCTTGAGTTCGCAGGGCTCGACGCCAAAGCTTCTTACAGCGAGAGCGATCTTGAGAGCGCCATCATCGACAACCTCGAGAAGTTCCTGCTCGAGATGGGCCGTGGCTTTACGTTTGTAGGCAGGCAGGTTCGCTTCACGTTCGACGAGGATCACTACTACGTCGACCTCGTCTTGTTCAACCGCATACTCAAGTGCTTCGTGCTCGTTGACCTCAAGATCGGCAAGCTCAAGCACCAAGACCTCGGGCAAATGCAGATGTACGTCAACTATTACGACCGCTACGAACGACTCGACGACGAAGGGCCAACCATCGGCATCGTCATGTGCCAGGACAAGAGCGATTCGATGGTCGAGCTGACGCTTCCAAATAACAACGACCAGATTTTTGCCAGCAGATATCAAACGGTGCTGCCCAGCAAAGAGGAGCTGCGCAAGCTCATGAGCGACAGCGCCGCGAACTACGTTAGGGAGTTGGACACGCATGAGTAAGATCGACGAGATGATTGCCGAACTCTGCCCGGACGGCGTGGAGTACAAGCGGCTTGGGGATATCGGCACATTTACGCGCGGTGCCGGCATTCAGAAAAAGGACTTCGTTGAAAGCGGCCTTCCGTGCATCCACTACGGGCAAATATATACAAGATTCGGTCTGCACACAGACCATGCCCTCTCGTACATAGCCGAATCGCAATATGTCAAATGCAAAAAAGCAAATCCTGGCGACATCATCTTTGCCATTACCAGCGAGAACATCGATGATGTCTGCACGCCGCTCACCTGGGAGGGCAACGAACCCGTTGCGATAAGCGGCCACTCGTGTGCTTTCAGCTCAGAACAAATCAATGCACGGTTCTTGGCATACCTGGCAACCGGGGCAGAGTTTCAAAAGGCCAAGCTCCGCGTTGCGAAGGGCACAAAAGTAATTGAAGTCTCCCCCCTTGATCTTGCTCGCGTCGAAATCCCCATCCCGCCCATCGAAATCCAAAAAGAAATTGTCAGAATCCTTGACAAGTTTGCGGAGCTGGAGGCGGAGCTGGAGGCAAGGAAAGCCCAGTACGCCTACTACCGCGACAAGCTGCTCTCCTTCGAGAGAGAGAGAGTAGATGGCTGAAGCTTGGCCTTCTCGGGACGTTCGAGCGCGGCAAGCGATTCACCAAGGCAGATTATCGCGAGAGGGGCATCCCTTCCATCCACTACGCCGAGGTCTACACCGACTATGGCCTTGCAACCAAGGCCACCAGCTCCCATGTCCGCGTGGAGCTCGCC
>X13_Wolf__coassemble_147_pt1 | contig 22672 bp, 19 predicted proteins | sample X13_Wolf__metabat2_high_PE_009 | metagenome-assembled genome bin X13_Wolf | reverse complement strand
ATCCCATGCATGCCAAGCGTCTCGAGGGCATGAAGCAGGGTATGGCGGAAACCGACCTTGAGAAGTTTGAGCGCCTGGGGCACTTCGGCGATTGCCAGAACAAGAAATAACGCAGGCCGCGCTCGCGAAGGGGCATCCGGGACAAAGCGACATATATTCGCACGCGGCGAGACCGGCTTTTCGGCACCGCACGGCGACACTCGCGAAAGCGGGGCTCGAGTTCACGCCCGAGCCCCGCTTTTTTCATCCATCGTGGCGCAGGCGGGGTACGATAACGCCATATGTGATCGACCCGCGCGAGAGGACCGTCCATGAGAGCGCTTCCCTTCCCTTGCATTCGCCCTGTCCCCGAGCACGCCGCCGAGGTGGCAGCGCTTCCCTATGACGTCTTTGACCGCGGCGAGGCGGCCGAGTACGTCGAGGGCAGGCCGCTCTCCTTCTTGAACATCGACCGGCCCGAGACGCAGTTTCCCGCTGATCAGGACATGTACGCACCGGAGGTATACGCGCGCGGGGCGGAGCTGCTGCGCGAGCGCCTCGAGGACGGGACCTTCGTGGAGGACCGCAACCTGGCGTATTACATCTACCGCCTTGCCTGGGAGGGACACGTGCAGACCGGCATCGTCTGCGTGTGCGCCGTCGACGAATTCGAAAGTGGCGTCATCAAGCGCCACGAGCTTACGCGTGAAGATAAGGAACGCGACCGCATCGAGCACATTGAGGCGCTCGGTTGCCAGACGGGACCGATCTTCCTCACCTACCGCGACCAGCCCGTGCTCGACATGATCGTCGGCGCGGCCACGACCTCCACCCCGCTGTACGACTTCACCGATGAGTCGGGCGTGCACCAGACCGTCTGGGAGGTCGTGCGCCACGATGCCGTCGATGCATTGCGCGCCATGCTCGGCACGATTCCGTGCGCCTATATCGCCGACGGGCATCATCGGGCCGCGAGCGCCGTGAAGGTTGCACGCCGCATGCGCGAAGAAGCGCGGTCGGCAGGCACCTACACCGGCAAGGAGCCGTTCAACTACGTCCTCTCCGTCCTGTTCCCCGCCAACCAGCTCACCATCCTGCCGTACAACCGCGTGGTTTCCGACCGCAACGGACTCGACGCGTACGAGCTGCTCGAGGTGCTGAGCGGCGCAGGATTCGGCATCGTGGAGGCAGAGGGGCCGGTGGAGCCGCGCGAGCACGGCGTGTTCGGGATGTACACCGACGACACCTGGTACGAGCTGCGGGCGGACGACCCCAACCCGAGGGTCTATGCAGCAGAGAATGCCAGCAGCGGCATCAATGCCGAGATGGGATCGGCCGAGGACGACGAGCACCGCAGCGGTGAATCGAGTCAAGATGACGGAGGGGCCTCCAACCCGGCAAACTCCCTTGATTGCTCAATCCTGCAAAGCTGCATCTTATCCCCTATTTTTGGAATCAAGGACCCCCGCACCGATCCGCGCATCTCCTTCGTCGGCGGCATCCGCGGAACCGAGGAGCTTGAGCGCAAAGCGGGCGCCGAGGGCGTTGCGTTCACGATGTGCGCGACGAGCATCGACCAGCTGCTCGCCGTAGCCGACGCCGGAGGGGTTATGCCGCCCAAATCCACGTGGTTCGAGCCCAAGCTGCGTAGCGGCCTGTTCATCCATCGCATCGCGAAATAGCAATCGCTTCGCGAAGCGCTCATCGGGCAAAACCGGTGGTTCGCACGGCCTCCCTTCTTCAAAAGGGAGGCCATTTTCATGTAAAACCGAGCAATTGGTCAAAATACCCTGATTGTGCGCTCAAATCCTTCCAGTTTTTGCCTTGCATATTTTCCCGCCCTCACCAATCCTGCGGTTATGCCGCAAGCCTTCAGCCCAGCAGGACAGAGCCGATCTCACGTAAAGATTCGGCTTAAGCAATCCTGGGGTTTTGTCGCTCGCGACAAAACCCCTCAGCGCACAATCAAGGTATTTTGACCACACTTCGAAAAACGCACGACGCGCATCGTCTCAGATGCAAAATCCTATGCATGATAAAGGGCAAATAGACGCGAATTATACATTTCGTCTAAACCCTGAATCCAGTTGGGCAAGCGGAACGCCAGCAACGGCCCAATCAACAACAAACTTCGAAGCGCGCCGGGAGTGCAATTCCTACTCCCCGAGTAAATCCCGCAGCTTATCCTGCTCGAGGATCTCGACCAGCTCGAACGCGCCCTTGTCGAACACGAAATGCATAACACTGCAGTTGCCCGGTACCTTACCGCAGCAAAAACCGCCATCGGGCACCCACTTAGTCAGAAACTCACGACACGCCGACCCATGGCTCACCACCAAAACGCGCTCATGCTCAGGTCGTTCCATAATCCGGGCCAAGGCGTCGCTCACGCGGGTGCGAACGGCCATCTGCCCCTCCCCACCAAACGGAACGTAGAAGTCGCCCCAGGGAAACGGCGGCATAAGGTCGACCCGCTCGCCCTCGAAGGCCCCGAAACCCCATTCGCGCAGGTCTTCCACGCGCTCGTAAGGCATATCCACAATGCGCTCAATCGTTTGCTGAGTGCGCGTCAGCGTTGAGGTGTACGCATGGTCGAACGAAATCCCCTCGCGCGCAAAGTACCGCCCGATGCGCTCCGCCTGCTGCTCGCCCTCCGACGTGAGCGGGGCGTCGCACCAGCCCTGGATAACGCGCTTTTCGTTGAACATGGTCTGGCCGTGTCGGACCAGATACAAATCACCGCTCATCGAAGCCCCCACTCGATACGACATCACGTTTACGGATGTCGCATTTGCTTACATCAATGTGTTCCGATTGTATCAATCGATGAACTGACAGCGCTCGCAGGGCCCCAAGGTATCCCTTTCCTTTCGCATGGGTAGGATTACAGATGTATGTTATCTAACTTCTGTCGATTGGAGTGGCCATGAGAGAATTCATCGACGACGAGGGCGAACGGCACATCGACCCCTTCTGCTTTGACGAGTTTGGGATGATCGACCGCGGTGTCAAGGCGATCAGGTTCCTATACGGCGTAACCGGAGCAGTCGGGCTCATCGGCGGAGCGGCCCTGCTCATCTGGCCCGTGAAGACACTCGTGGTGCTCGCTGTCATCCTCGGAGCGTACTTCATCATAGCAAGCGTCGTGCGCATCGGCGTGGCCGTGGGCACGCCCTTCATGCCCGCAGGCTGGCGCGCGCTCAATATTCTCTCCAGCCTCTTGCTGCTCTTCTGCGGCATCATCATGCTAAAGAACCAGACCGCATCCGCTGCGGCCCTCGCAACGCTCGCAGCCATCGCAATCGGATTCGGCTGGATTATCGAGGGCGTGGTAACCCTCGTCGAGACGGGCATGGTGCACAACCGCGGTCTCTCCATTCTCTCCGGCGTACTGTCGATTGTCGCGGGCATCGCCGTGTTCATGTTCCCACTCGAATCGGTCGACCTGATGATCGTCTTCTCCGGCATCGCGCTCGCGGTGCTGGGCGGTGTGCTGCTCGTCCGTGCGTTCACCTTTGGAAAGATCTCGCACTAGCAGCGCTCGCGACGCACACCGCTTCACATCGTCCGCAATCCAACACCGATACTCGCCGCCCGGGCCCCCGCAAAAGGCCTGGGCGGTTTTGTCTACCTGAACCCCCAAAAACGACCTCTTGACCTTCACGCTACGAGAAGGTTTATCCTACGAGCGAAACGGAACGGGAGGGGCATGTGAGCGCGAACAAAGCTTATGGCATCGGAGAGGTCTCCGACATCGTGGGGGTCTCAACCCGAACGCTCAGATATTACGAAGAGGCGGGGCTGCTCGTACCCGCGCGAACAGCCAACGGATATCGCCGCTACACCCCTGCGGACCTCGACCGCTTGCAGGAAATCCTGCTCTTGCGCCACATGGGGATGAGCGTGACGGAGATTCCAAGCGCCTTGAGCGCAACGGAAGAGGAGCGCCGGCGAACGCTCGCGCGTCACCTTGGAACGCTCAGGGCCGAACGAGAGCGAATCGATGCCCTCATCCGCACCGTCGAACGCACAATCGAGCACATTGAGAAGGGAGTCCCCATGGACGATAAGGCGAAGTTCGAGGGCATGAAGCGCGACCTCGTGGAGCAAAACGAGCGCAAGCACGGCGCCGAGGTGCGTGAGCGCTGGGGCGACACCGCCGCGGACGAGGCAAACCACAAGATGCTCAACCTGAGCGAGAGCGAGTTCGAGCGTTTCCAGGAGCTGGGGCGTGCAATCAACGAATCGCTCGAAGCGGCCGTGAGCGCGAATGCCGATCCCACAGGCGACGAGGGAGAACGCATCTATCGCCTCCACCGAAAGTGGCTCGGATTCACCTGGAACTTCTACACGCCCGAAGCGCACAGGGGCCTCGCGGAGATGTACGTCGCAGATGAGCGTTTCACTTCCTATTACGATGGCAACGTCGCCGGCTGCGCCGCTTGGCTGCGGGACGCGATAACCGCGCACGCGCGATAGCGGACCGAACAACCACAGACAAGGCGGCAAAGGGATAACGGAGGGATGCGCGTGCAACACGCGGCACCCGCCTTAGACCTGCGTTTCCCCCAGTAAGAACTGGATCGCCTCGGCAAGGTCCGCACCGTCCCACGCATGAGATGCTGCAGCGCGGGCCGCATCGGAAGCATTGAGGGCCAGCGAGGCCCCCACCGTTTGAAACAGCGGGATGTCGGAGCGGCTGTCTCCCACCGCAAGGCACGAGGCAAGATCGACCCCGAGCGCCGTGGCGCGCTCGCGGGCGAACGCGGGCTTTGCCCGCTCGTCCGCATCGTGTGCAACGCGGCCGGTGAAGACCCCATCGACCACCTCGAGCTCGGGGCCGCACCATCCGACGAAGCCGAAACGGCGCGCAAGATACGCCCCGATATACGACCAGGTACAGGAAGCTACGTAGGGAACGAATCCCGCCGCACGGCACGCGGTGAGAGCCGGCGCGATACCGTCGATGAGAGGCATGTCGTCGAGCCAGGACTCGACGGTCGAGACGGGAAGGCCCGCATACCCAGCGGCATCCACGCGGCACACCGCGGCGTTATCCATCTCGCCGCGCGCATACGCCTCCTCGGCAGCGCGCATCTGCTCGCCGATACCCAGGCGGTCGGCGATGAACGTGCCCGAATTCACACCGCGCACGAGCGTCCCATCGATGTCGAAGAATATGAGGCCCTTGATTTTCATTGCGGCACCACCTTTGAAGAGCTGTCCAAACCGAATGACGGCGTTATGCGAATCTACACCCTATGACAGCAGCGCGAGGCATGTGGGATCCAGGCGATAATGCCCGACGATGTGTCCATAGCTTTGCAGCTTGTCCTCCTCATAGCGCAACTGAAACGGCCCGGAATGATGAATGAGATACGGAACGCCGCGCTCATTGCGACGGTCGGAGACGATCCCGATGTGCCCCTCATACAGCACTATGTCCCCACCGCGCCATTCAGAAATGTTGCCCGCGTCGGACGTGAGGCGCTGTGCATGGGCGTCGAAAAAGACCTTGAGATTGGGCGTGCGGCGGAAATCGATGGCCGGATCCGGAATCTCGATCGCATAGGCCTCTGGACGCTGCGCAACGTCGGCCGCAACAAGCGCCTGAAGGTCGTAGCCCGCCTCCCGGCACGCGATGGCAACCACATCGGTGCAGACGCCGTGCTCGTCATCGGGATAGCCCGAAGGGTAATAGACGCTCTTGTAGTGCGGACGGTTCTGGATGTAGGCGAGGGCGGCGGCGAGGGCGTCATCGTTGTCGGGGATGCCGTCGGAGTCGGCGTCAACCGTGGCGGCGGGGTCGGCATCGCTCGCCCTGGATGCCCCCTCGTACCGGTCGACAGGGCGATGCGAAGATGTGATGCAAAGGCGCCCCGTCGCGATAAGGGCCACGACGACAATAGACAACACGCATGCAAGCATCGCAGCCGCGGCGACGAAGATGCGCTTCCAACGCTTTCTCACATCCATTTCAGCCCCATCCCTCCCCTTCGATTGCGCCCGGACGTATCAGCACCATCACCTCAATTTAGGGACAGTCCCTGAATTGAGGTTCGGCGCAATTGCAGCAAGCCGCCTATCCGCGGTTCTGCATATCTGCCGAAATGAGCTTCTTGATATAGTCCGTTGTGTTGTCTTGCGACTTCAGCCACTCATACATCTCTTCATCGGCGTCGCTGTTCGGATAAAACCGGATGGTCAGCTGCTTAACCTTCTTGCGATAATTGCTGGTCGCACGACGCTGCGCTTCCGTCTGCATTGCTCCCCCTTACAGTTACGGCTTTGTTCCAAAGCCCGAGTGCGATGAGCGTCACCGTGAAAGAAATAGCGAGTATTTCCATCATGTACCCCATCATATGCAATCATTGGCAGCAGGGCACCGCCCAAGGAAATAATGACGGGGAATGGATAACCTTCAATCCGAGAGGAGGCGCAGATGCCGATTAGACCGACCCATCGGGGCGAACACGGATACGGAGTGTTCCACAAGCCGGACCCGGAAAAGGCCGCCATCATGCGCTTCTTCAACGCGAGCAGCTACGAGGTCTCCGCCGCCGGCTGCTTCGAGGACGAGGTCACCGGTGAATACACGGACATCCCAGAGGTCGCCACGATGCGAGACGGCGTCGTGTGGGGAAACAAGGACGCGTATCATTTCGAGAAGTACGACATGGAGCTGTCCCCGGAGTTCCGCGCCTACGCCCTCGAGCACGCGCCTGTCGAATAGCCATTGGCGAGGCTATCCGACCGAGACGCAACTACGACATATCTGCAAAGGAAACCTCACGGGCGCCCTTCTCTATGGAACGGAAAGCCCGGCCCATAAAGAAGCCGCCTTCGGGCGGCTTCTCCAATGTTTCGACAATACGGTTTTACGCAGCAGGCCGCTCCGCATTGCTCTTGATCTTCTTGATGACCGCCATCAAATCAAGCTGCTGCTGTGAGTTAAACATGCGAATAAAGGACTGCGGCCGATCAAATGGGGGCTGTGTTAACGCAACTGGCTCCATATAGCCGTTCTCCACCACGTAATCCACCACACGCTTCACAAAGGAAATCTGCTGCTCATTGAGACTCTGGTCGTTCAGGAAGTCCGCAAAAGCAGCCATGGCAGCATCGTGATCGAGATGAACCAGCCTGCGAACCAAAAGACCAAACGGCGTGTCGCCATAAGCCTTGGCATAATCTTCCGCGTTGCCAAGATCATGCGTGAAAATCCGCTCGAGCTGCTCGAACTCAAATTCCGTCATGGGTTGGTTGTTGCGCAACTTATGAATCACCAACGTGTCGGCATAGTCCTTGAGGTAGCGCTCGACCTTCAGCTTGTAGTCCTCAAAGTCCTCGCCGATATCAGCCTCGACGCCATAAACGACCTGCGTAACCGGATCATCAAGATGCGTAATGACGTCACGTCTGCCCTTGCCAACCACGATAAAACGAATGAGACCACGCAGCTCCTTGCGGATACTCTCCATATCCAGAAGATTCGCATCGTCGAGAATCTGCCCGTCAAAGACCTCGTCAATCAAGGGCAGCTTGTCCTTGACCTGGGGGATAGTTGTCACCTTTTGCAAGCAAGCGGCAATCGAAATCAGCCGCGACTTATAACCAGCGGTTTTCCCGCCCTGGCAGGCGGCAATCATGTAGCCGTACATAAGCGCATCGAATCTCAAGGCGTCAACATCTGCCTCGTCATTTACCACGAGCATTGAAATCGGCATCTTAAGCTCGGCAAATGCTGTTGGAGTCAGCAACCGAAATGACTCAACGCGGCGATACTTCTCCACCTCGCGGCGATGCCTACGAACAGAAAAAAGCTCGTCATTCAACGCCACAACTTGGCTTCGCATGGTGTCCACGAGCTCTTGTCGTAGGCTCTGATAGTCGTCGGCGGCAAATGCGCTCTCCTGCATCAGCATGGCCAGTTCAGCTTGGCGCTGAAAAACCTGCTCTGTCAAGGACAAAGCGATCTTACCCTCTGAAACGTTAAGATGCTCTCGGAAAAACTCGAAGTTCTTGCACCAGTCAAAAATGAAAAAGCGCTCCTTATCCACATGAGGGCCATTCAGGGGATCAACGACCTCGAGACCCTCACACAGACGAGTTCCGCGGCCAATCATCTGCCAGAACTTAATCTTCGAGCGCACTTTCTTGAAAAAGACGAGGTTGACGATTTCGGGCACGTCAACGCCAGTGTCCATCATATCGACCGACACAGTGATAACCGGCAACGGCTTGACCTCGAAATCATCGATTACGGTGTGCGAATAATCATCCGAATGCAGCACCGTCTTTATATAGTCCCCCGGGAGATTTGGATATAGCTTTCCAAAGCGCTCAACGATGAACCGAGCGTGTTTTTGGCTCTGCGCAAAGATGACGGTCTTCCCGAGCGTTTGACCGCCGTTCACCTTGATGCCCTTCTCCATGAGGGTTTCCAACACGCCATCCACCGTAGACTCGTTAAACACCCATTGGTTGATCTCGCGCGACTCGATCTTTTCGGGCACATCTTGCCCCGTCTCCTCGAAGTCTTCCTCGAGCGTATCGCGATCCTCCTCGGACAAATCGTCGTACGTTATGCCGTCATCCATGAAACTCGTATGGGTCTCGATGCCGAAATACGGCACGAGAACATGATCGACCTCTGTGGCGGTGTTGTACTCATACACGTAGGTGGGCACCCCGCGCTCGACCTCAAAAAAGTCGTACGTGTTGCGATCGACCTCGTTCGCCGGCGTAGCAGTAAGGCCAACAACAAGTGAATCAAAGTAGTCGAAGATCGCTCGATACTTTTTGAAAATGGAGCGATGTGCCTCATCAACAATAATGAGATCGAAATGCGCGGGAGTGAACATAAGGTCGCCATCCTCATTGCGCTCCTTGTCAATCGCATTGAGGATGGTTGGGTATGTGGAAAACACGATGCGGGCGTTGCGATCATCCTTGTTGGATACAAGATTGCACAGCGTCTCATTAGGCAGATAATCCTGGTACCCGCTTTTGGCCTGACGAACAAGCGCCACGCGATCCGCAAGGAACAAGACGTTCTTAACGAGCCCGGAACGCATGAGGATGTCCGTCAAGGCAGCCGAAACACGGGTCTTCCCCGTTCCGGTGGCCATGACAAGCAGACTCTTACGATGGCCTGATTCGATATTGGCGCACACGCGCTCGATGGCCTCTACCTGGTAATAGCGTTTGCCACCGCCGGCAATGGTCTCATTCACCCGCAGCGTACTCGGCTTGACCGTACCGCTCCGGCGATTGATTATCCTCTGCAGCTCATCTTGAGAGAAGAAGCCGCTCACCTTTCGCATCGGAGCGGAATCGTCGTCTAAGAAAAAAGTCTCGAATCCATTCGTAAGAAAGATCGGAGGCCTATAGCCGTACTCGTTTTCCAGGCATCGAGCATACAGGCGCGCCTGCTGGATGCCCTTCTGCGGGGAGTACATAGTCCTCTTTGCCTCGACAATGGCAAGAGGGCGATTGTCCTTTCCCAAGAGCAGATAGTCGATATAACCCGTACCGGAATCGGAATCCTTCTCTCGGGGCATCCCTGTGACCTCGCGCTCTTCGAGCACGTTCTCGTCAATCTTCCAGCCGGCGAGGGCAAGATCCCAGTCGATGTAATGCTTGCGCGTCTTGTACTCGCTGATCTCCTCTGGATTGAACGATCGCGTCTCGATGTGGGCGGCTTTATCGACGGTGGCCTGGGCACTCATCGCCTTTAGTTGCGCCTCAAGACGCTTGATCTCTTCGTCCTTTTGAGAAATCAACTCTTCGCGCGCCTTGATGGCTTTAACCTGCTGAAGGGTGAGCTGAACGCCCTTCTTTGGAATCTTCGCCTCATCGAAGCGACGATTCTCATATTCCGGGCCATAGCAATAATCGATCCAGTCGACGAAATCAAAGAGGGACCTCAGCGACAGGATCGCATCCTCGGCGGCGACACGGCGCTCCGTGTGAACAGAGAGATTTCCGAGTTTGTTTATGCCGATGAGCCTGCGCCAAACACGCTCATCAACACACTCCCTAAACGACTGCTCATGCAAAAGCGACGAGAGATTGTCGCGGTACGGCATGCTAATGGAATTATCGATTGCATAAACCCATTTAACAGACAGCTCGAGCGCCTTGCGACAACCAACCGCGCAGAGCGCGGGAGAAGTCGCGTAGATCTTCTCGGCCTCGATACAAGCATCGGCAAAGAGGTCGTAATACCCGTCGGCACGCTTTAGGAATCCGAAGTTCATGGCGTTCTCACTCGCTGTTCAGGGGAATAACACGCGAAACAACGCAATTATAGACCCATATGCCTTTAGCAAGTTAAACCTCGATTTGTCGACCTCGGCAACGAAGGTGGCGAACTCTTGCTGGAGGGCAAGGGGAGGAATACCGATTGGCATCATTTTAAGAGCAGTTGCACCAAAGTTTTGCTGGGATGAACCCGCTTTGAATCTCCCCACAAACTCTTTCCCAATCGGAGAGTTAATCAACTGGCTGACATATTCCGCCGTAACGGGTGAATCGTCCCTCAAACGCACGATCAGAGTTGTAAAGGTTTGACAGCCCTCGTATTTCTTCGGAACCACACATGCTATGCCCGGATAACCTGTCCTTGTAACGAGGATATCACCCGCCTTCAGCCTTTTCTTTTTATACTTCGCTGCAAATTCCGGATCAATGTAAACAAGATCAGAATCCTCCAGCTGATTCTCGCGTACGTTCAGGTTCCTCAGCATGACTACTCCTGAATCTACATAAGCGTGCGTTGCGGCATTTGCAATGCCCACAGTCACAAACTCCGAGACATCTTGAAGAGTAGTTTCAAATTCATTGCTGTAGCTGCCGAATATCTCGACAAACCGGGATTTGACGAGAGTGTCGAGCTTGGCAAGTAGCGCTTTACATGAAACCAGTTCATCCAATATTGACTTCAGGCGTAATCGAATTACGATCTGCTTTTCCAGGGAGAAAAGCGGAACCTCAATGGAAGATATGCCTGCCTTGGTAATCTGGGGCTGTGATGTGCCGCCTATTACTCTTCCGAAGTTGTATGCCTTGAGAAAACAGATTAGATAATCCCGATCAACCCGGTCGGAAAGCCTGTCGAGACACATCGCATTGCTTGTCACATACGAATATGGCGCGCAAAGGTTGACCTCTCCACAAGTTCCTCGGCACCCAACCAGAATTGTCTCTTCTTCATGGTTGTATTCCGAATAGTAACCGATGACACCATTCGCCCCATACACTGGGTAGCCGTCTGAAGTCATCTCACTTTGCTTCAGGGACTTCCATTGTTTGGGAGCGCACAACTCCCCTAGTCTCACCCACTCCCCGTCAAACGGGGGTTCGTCAGCCGATGTACTTGTGATGAGATCGCTTTACATTTTGCTGGTCGACCATGGCGTAGCAAAGTGTTGTCTCGATCTTGCTATGCCCTAATAGCACCTGCACCTGCTCAATCGGCATCCCCTTATCAATCGCTTTCGTCGCAAGGGTTCGCCGAAATTTGTGCGGGTGCACGCGTTCCCCAATCGCCGACCTCCCAAGCTCACGCAACCGCGTCTCAACACCGCTGATTTCAAGTCGCTTATAGGGATAATTGAGCGATACAAATAGCGCGTCGTTTTCGTCGATTCGCTGCTCAAGGTAAGCGCTCAGATGAATCTTGGCTCGCGCATCGAAATAGACCTTACGTTCCTTGTTGCCCTTGCCCTTAACCACACACTCTCGATTTGTCAGATCGATATCCCACCTGTTGAGCTTCACAAGCTCACCGACGCGCATTCCCGTTGAGGTCAAAAGGTCAACGATTGCAAGATCTCTAGCCGTTTTGCATCCGTCCCTCAAGGCTTCCATCGACTCATCGGTAATGATGGGCTTTACCGCTTTGAGCGATCGAATCTTTTTGATTCTCCTGACGGGGCTCTTGTAAACGATGTCCTCGATCTCAAGCCAAGAGAAGAAGCTCGATATTATCCGCCGAATATTGTCCACGGTGACATTACTCACCCGACCGCTCTTCTGACACGCCGTCAAATACCCACGCACATCATCGGTCGTAACCTCGATAAAGGATTTGCCAATAGCTCTGGAGAAACGTTCGAGCGCTTGCGAGTAATACCGAATGGTTCTAATGGAGCAGCCCTCGACAGACTTTGCAGACAAAAACGCGTCTATCGTCTCAGCGTTAGTGGAAAACTGGGTGTTCCTCAAAGGAAAATCGCCCGCGTCGAGCAGACAATGATCGAGTACGGAATGCAGTTTTCCCAGTTGATCGTTGCTAAGAATCGGCGCCATAAGTCGCTCGATCTCCTTGATGACAAGTACTTTCTCATTCATAAGGGCACTCCTTACCGCACGTGAACACATGCGGTAAGGATGCAGCAACGAACTGCTTAGCCAAAAAACTCCTGAGCAAGGCTATCGTAGAGCGTCTGCAACTTCTCGATCTTCTGCTGAACGATAAACCTCGATTTGTCGACCTCGGCGACGAAGGCGAGGAAACTGTCTTGAAGACATATTGGAGGCACTGGGACCTCGATTGCCGACAGTTCCTTTGAATTGATATTCGCCTGATGTACGGCTCCCCTTGCAATTGAGCGCAGCATTGCCTTTGTTGTCGGCAGATTCATATACGCCGCAAGGAAATCCGGCCTGATTCTATCCCCCAACCGCACCCGGATAATATATCCAGCAATGACCATCGGCTCCTTCTCGTGAAAGACGGCTGTCTTGCCCACCTTCTCTCGGCTATTCGTTCGATTAAACAGCAGACCACCATCGACGACCAAACACTTATCCAACTCTGAGCCGTCAAGGTCGATGTACTTCACATCATCAAAATCAAGTCCGCCGCCATCGGTCATATTGTTCATTCGAAGATAGACAAATTGCCCACTGTCAGAAGCCTTTTTACTGGTTCCGTAGCGAATGTCAGTAGCAAGACTTCCGACTGTCGCCACCGGCCAACCGGAACCTCCAAACATCTCGACAAACCGGGATTTGACGAGGGTGTCGAGCCTCTCGTTTTGCTGATGCAGTATATCGATTTGGCCCTCAATGGACCCCAGCATGCCGACAATACGCTCCTGGTCGGCCATGGAAACATATCTGACCAAACGCTGCCCATAATCCTTGAAGTATATGTGCGGAATCGTAGAGCCGCTGAACCCATCGCCGAGGCGCATCGCACGAATCAGATGGAGCAAGTACTCAGGCAGCACCATTTCCGTGGGGATAAGCGCCTGCATGGTGCCCAGAACCGATGTACGCGCCGAACACAAATTGGCACGCCCAACACCAGCGCCATCCTTTACAACGGCAACATATCGAGCGCCATTTTGAAACGTAGACATCGATCCGATAATCCCCGAAGCACCGTACACGGCATAAGGGCCATCATCAATCAGATCTTTCTGCCTGAGAGCAGATCTCCCTTTCATGCAAAGTTGGTTAAGCCTCACCCACTCCCCGTCAAACGGGGGTTTGTTCGCGGACATTAGAGATCACCTTCAAGCATCTTGTGAAGCTCAACCAGGCCGGCAGCAAACTGGGCATTCAGCTCATCCAGCTCGGCGAGAATCTCGCTTGTAGGAGGGTACTCAATACGCTCGTACTCGGTTTTGGTGTACTTGTTGAAGCTGAAGTCGTACTCGTTGTCGACAATTTCCTGCTTGGGAACAAGGAAGCTCTTCTCAGTACGCTCGCGCTCAGACTCGTCACCAAGGTTCGCCCAGCGCTCGATAATATCGGGGATATCGTTGTTCTTCTCATCCGGATCGCGCTTGTCATCGAGCGTATAGCCGTCCGCCTCCATGTTGTAGAGCCACACGTTATCTGTACCGCCGGCGTTTGTCTTGGTGAATACCAGAATCGCCGTGCTCACGCCGGAGTACGGCTTGAACACGCCGCTCGGTAGGTAGATGATCGCCTCAAGCTTATGATCTTCCACGAGCTGCTGACGCAGCTGACGATACGCCTTCGAGTTCGAGCGGAACAAAACTCCATTGGGGACGATGCACGCGCAGCGGCCACCGAGTTTGAGCATGCGCAAGAACAGAGCAACGAACAAAAGCTCAGTCTGTTTGGTCTCCACAATGGCGCGGAGGCCCTTATCGATATCCTCCACGTCAACGGAGCCCGTGAACGGCGGATTCGCCAAAATGACATCGTACTTTGAACTGATTGCGTTCTTCTGTGAAATGCTGTCGAGGTATCGCACATCGGGCGAATCGACGCCATGGAGCATGAGGTTCATAGCGCTGATGCGTAGCATCGTTTGGTCGATTTCAAAACCGTTGAACTGCGGCGTAGCCCCATTTGTTCCGGCAAACGCATCCCACTGATCGGCGGTCATTTCGCTTCCATAGCATTTGCGAATATGCTCGGCCGCCGAAATCAAGAAGCCCGCTGTTCCGCATGCCGGATCGCATACAAGCTCTCCCGCCTTGGGATCGATAAGCTGCACCATCAGATCGCGAATATGCTTTGGCGTGCGGAACTGACCGTTCGTGCCCGCAGTGCTGAGCTTGGAGAGCATGTATTCGTACAAATCTCCCAGGTCACCGATATGCTCATCGTAATCAGCCAACAGCTCTTCAACGCCGGTAACCGCCTTCTCCAAAAGCGCAGGCTTGCCTGCCGGGAATCCAAACGTAGCGTTCTCCATGGTCTTGGAAAACGCAGTCGAGCCACCCAGCGTTTTGATGAACGGGAAAGCGAAGCGGTCGACGACGTGGTACATATCCTCGGCACGTTTGTCCTTGAAAGAACCCCAGCGAATCTCCTTACCTGCAATTTTTTCGCCACGATCGTTCGCGAAGGTCTCAGGGAAAATATGAGGCTGCTCCACCCCAAGCATATTCTCCAGCCGCTCCATCTCGAGTTCTTTCTCATCGAGAGAGCGCATGAACATGAGGTACGTCAAGTTACTGATAACGTCGAGCGGGTTGGTGATGCCGCCCTCCCACATCTTCTGCCAGATAGCATCAACCTTATTTTTGGCTGCTCCGGTAATCACCTTGCCGGTCCTTCCATCAAGGGTTTATCACTCAGCTAAGAGTACCGTCTGTCTTTCGGCAAATAAAGAGCGGGCACATTCCGTTGATAAGATATAAATGCTCGAACGATCGAGAACGGAGAAGGAAGCATGACGGCACATCAATCTGACGAGGCTCTTGCCGATACGCTCGAAATGAATAATGAAGACTGCACCTCATGCAGCTTCCCCACCCTCATCATCGACGCCGACGCGTGCCCGGTCACACGTAAGGCGCTCGCCTGCGCACGCTCGGCACGCATCCCCGTGCTCATCGCCGGGAACTCCACGCAAAACCTCGCCCGCCGCATCCGCCGCGACGATCCGCGCGACGCCGAACACGCCCGCGGGCGCGACGCGACGCACCCGGGATTCTGGGCCGAGACCCTCGATGTCTCATGCGGCGCCGACAGCGCGGACTTTGCCATCATCGAGCGCCTGGAACCCGGCGACGTGGTGGTCACGCAGGACATCGGCCTTGCCAGCATGGTGCTCGGCCGCGGAGCTGCCGCCATCGGCGTGCGCGGGCACGTCTACAACAAGGCCACCATCGATATGCAGCTGTTCATCCGCCACGAGGAGAAGAAGGTCCGCCGCGCGGGCGGACGCACGCAGGGGCCAGCCGCCTTCACCGACGACGACCGCGAACGCTTCCAGCGCAACCTCGCCCAGCTCCTGCGCGAGGCTCTCGACGGCTAAACCGCGCTACAACCCCAGCGCGGCGAACGCCAGACCCCAAACGCATGCAACCAAGAACAGCCCAACCACGATCACGGCGTTCTCGCGCGGATGGCGGTTGGTGCGGAACAGCACCAGGTACCCCACACCGGCAGACGTGAGCAGGCCAGCCATGAGGGGTGCAAAGCCCAGCACGCCCTCCAAGTAGAGCTGCGTGATGACCACGCTCGCCGAGCAGTTGGGCACCAGGCCCACCAGCGCCGAGGCGAATACCGCGAGCAGCTGATTGCCCGAGAGGAACGCGGCCAAGGCATCCTCACCCACCGTTTCCAGAACGAGCACCAGCGCGAACGTCACCAGGAAAATGAAAAGACTCACCTGCACGGTGTGCGAGACGGCGCTCATAACGATTGACCCGACGATTCCGAAGCGCCCGCCGGCGTGATCGTGGTCATGGCCGTGGCCGTGGCCGTGGCCGTGGCCGTGGCCGTGGCCATGGCCGTGATCATGGTCGCAACCCGCAACATGACCGTCGACATGCTCGTGCCCGTGCTCATGGCCGTGCTCATGGCCGTGCTCGCCTCCATGCCCATGTGCGTGATCGTGGCCGCAACCGCAATGATCCTGTTCGCACAGACGGCAAATGTGCTCGGCGGTCTCCCCGCCCTCAGCCATCTGGTCCACCACGTCGGCCTCCATGCCGTCGCGGCGCACGGAGAGCACGGTGCGGCGCAAGAACGCGTGCACGCGGGCGTTTTTGCGCAGCGCGCGGATGGCGAGGTCGGCAAGCACGCCCGTGATGAGCGCGACCAGCACCTTCAACCCCAGCACGCGGAACAGCAACCCCGCGTCGACCCGCTCGGCCACCAGCATGGGTAGCATCTCGTCGGACGTGGAGAGAAACACCGCCACGAGCGTGCCGAGCGTCACCACGCGACCGGCGTAGAGCGTGGCCGCCATGGCCGAAAAACCACACTGCGGCACCACGCCCAGCAGCGCGCCGGCGACCGGTCCGGCAGCGCCCGCACGGCGCACCACCGCGTTCGCACGGGCGCCCGCGGCATGCTCGAGCGCCTCGAGCGCAATGTACGTGACGAACAGGAATGGCACGAGCGCAAGGGTGTCCTCGAGCGCATGCTCTATGAAATGCAGTAGCAGATCCACGGTCGACTCTCCTCAACGGAAACATCCAACGGGGCCCAGCGCCCCGAGGCGTAGCTGTTTACATACCCCGCGCACCACTTGGCAAACGCACGATATGCGAGCGAACCAGTATACTAAAAGTTGCCTTTGGATAACTCGTAACAAACAGCAGCCCTCCCAGACAACAAAAAGCCGCCCGACCGCGGTCTTCCGCAGTCGGGCGACGCTCATGCAGATCTGGATTCGCCGCTCGGCGATCGGGAACTAGTTCGTTCCGATGGACATCGTCTCGGGCAGGGTGCTGCCGCCGTCAATGACGATCTGCGAGCCGGTGAGGTAACTGGACTCATCGCTGCCGAGGAACGCGAAGAGCTCGCCCACCTCGATGGGATTGGCAAGGCGCTTCATGGGCACGCCCACGGCGATGTCGGCGATGGCGGACTCGGGATCGTCGGGGTTGGACTCGAGCGCCATCTTCTCGACCATCGGCGTGCGGGCATAGCCCAGCTGCGAGCAGTTCACGCGAATGTTGCGGTCGGCGTACTCCACTGCCAGGCACTTGGTGAGGCCCACGAGTGCGGCCTTGGTCATGGCGTAGGCGGCCTCGCCGGCATCGGCCACGATATCGCCGGTCACGGAGGAGGCGATCACGATGTTGCCGCCGCCCTGCTTGAGCATGTGCGGGATCACGGCCTTGCAGGTGTTCCACACACCCTTGATGTTGACGTCGATGTGGAAGTCGCGCGTGGCGTCGTCCATCTCCTCGAACGGGGCCAGACGGCACACGCCGGCGTTGCAGCAGGCCACGTTGATCTCGCCGAAGGCCTCGATGCCCTTTGCCGCGGCCTCGTCCATCTGCGCGCGGTCGGCCACGTTGGCCACCATGGTGATGATCTCAGAGCCGTACTCCTCACGGAGCTTCGCTGCCGTTTCCTCGACCGAAGGCGAGAGGTCGACCATGATGAGCTTGGCGCCGTACTTGGCATAGGCCATGGCGATACCCTCGCCCAGGCCCGCGGCGGCACCGGTGATCAGCGCGACTTTTCCATCCAACTTAGCCATGAGCTGTCTCCTTTTCCCATGCGCGTGGCTAGATACATTGGCTCGATTGTACCGCCGAGGTGAGGTGGGGGCCAAAAACGGGTGGGACGCGGGGCGCAAAGCAGAGCGGCACCCCGCGCCGCCTTCGCCCCAATTGCCACTAAATAAGTTTCACACCTCAAACACTTCAGCCCCGCCGAGACCCTCTATACTCGTGTTCGAACGATCTTCGACCGCACACGGGCCCGCCAAAATACTCCAACGGGCACTGCCACGCGACCGCTTTCTTCACGATAGGAGCTCTTCCCATGAACGCACAGCAGGCACTCGAATACTCGATGCAGCCCTTCATCCCCATGTTCATCTACGGCGACTACGACGCCATGGAATCCGAGCGCCAGCGCGGTGAGGAGGCCATGAAAGCACTGCTCGACGAATGGCGTACAAACGAGGAGCCCGGCTTCGATTTTGGCGTTATCCTCACGCTGGCCGATCAGAACCGCGAGCTGTGCGATCAGATCGGCGAGGCGCGTCTGCGCAACCTCTCGAGCCCGCTGCTCGCGCGCAACCTCTCGGATGCCGACCTGTGCGCCGGCATCGGCAAGATGCAGGGCCGTGCCGCCAGCGCCGTTGCTCGAGAGGTCCGCGGCGACCGCGACGCCTACTCCGTCGCCTACGTGCGCAAGCCCATCAAGGGCACGGTGCTCGGCATCGACATCGAGACCACCGGGCGCGCGCCCGAGCGCGGCTACATCATCAACGTGGGCTGGGAGATCATGGAGCTCACCAGCGACGCCGTGCCGCACGACCCGCAGGCGTTCTACTGCGGCATCCCCGATATGTACCGCGAGACGGGCGTGCCGCTGGCCGATATCCACCATATCCAGTGGTCCGACCTCGACGGCAAGACGCCCTTCCGCGAGGACGTGAAGCTGCAAAAGGAGCTGCTCAAGCTCATGAAGCGCTACCCCATCATGGCGCACAACGCCGCCTTCGAGGACAGCTGGTTCATGCTGCACCTCCCCGGTTACGCCGAGGCGCGCCGCGCGGGCAAGATCATCGTCATCGACTCGCGCCACATCTGCCGCTCCGTCGACGGCGAGGTCCGCACCCTGCCGCGCGAGAGTGCACCCGCCAGCCTGCAGAACTGGGCACGTCGCCGTGGCACGCTTGCCGCCGACGAGAACGAGCTGCACCTGGGCCTCGACGACACGGACCTCATGCTGCGCACCGTGCAGGCGGAGTTTAACCTCAAGAACATGTTCCTCAAGTAGGGTCGCACTGCGTCGGGGCGACGACCCCGCTGAGGGGTCGAGCTTTTTCGTACTGTTTTCCCAATTTGCCAAGTACACACTCTTTGCGCCTTGCCGCAACCTGCGGTTTTGTCGCCCTCAAGACCTTCCGTACTCCGGGTTTCTCAAAATCAGTACGAAAAAGCTCGACCCCTATCGGCTGCGTGACAATTTCATAAGACGACTCGCAGAAAACGCTCCTATTCTCGGAGCGTTTTCGCGTTACACTCGACGCCATGACGCCCATCGTCCGCAGGAGGCCGACGTGAACCCCAGTGATCGCAACCGACACGCACCCCGCCCGCAGGGCGCGCGCCACCCGCAGCAAGCGGCTCGTCAACAGGGCGCGGCTCGCCCCCAGGTCGCACATCATCCGCAGGCCCCTGCCAAACCGCACATGCGCCGAGCGCCGCACCCCAATCGAGCGACAGACTCCCGTCAAGCCCCGCGCCCCAGCCGGACCCAGCGCAATTCGCGCACGCGCATCGCGGGAATCGCCGCGGCGCTCGCCCTCATCGCACTTGTCGGCATGGGAGGGACGGCCCTCTTCCGAGCCATGTCCAAAGGCGGCGACCCCTCGCAGGATAAGCCCGGCAGCGCACCTATCATAGAAGACAGCACGGCTGGCGGCAGCGCCGGCGAGATCGTCATCGGCCTCAACGGATCCAAAGACACCTATGTGCTCAAGGGAGAGGAATACCTCGAGGCGGGTGCCCATGCCGCCGAGCCCGCCGACGGCCTGCTCAACGCCAAGATTAAAACCTCGGGCAAGGTCGACACCTCCAAACCCGGCACGTACAAAGTGACCTATCGCGTGTCGGACTCGTCTGGCCACATCGCGGAAGCCGTACGCACCGTGCATGTGGTCGATTCGATGGAAACCATGCAGGGCGGCGTGCCCATCCTCATGTACCACTACGTCTACGACCCCGCAAACCCGCCGGCGGACCTCAACGGCAACTTCATCGCCAGCACCGCGTTTGAGCAGCAGCTCTCCTACCTCAAGGAAAACAATTTCTACTTCCCGTCGTATCCCGAGGTGAAGGCCTTCATCGAGGGAAAGCACAGCCTCCCGGCGAAGAGCGTCGTCCTCACGTTCGATGACGGCGAGATGGGCTTCCTAAACGTCGGTGTGCCCCTGCTCGAAAAGTATCAAGTGCCCGCGACTTCGTTCGTCATCGCCAGCGACGCCGACGCCGCCCAAAAGGTCATCGACCACCGCAGCCCGTACGTCGCCTTCGAGTCCCACTCCTTTGGGATGCACAGACCCGGCGGCAACGTGGGGCACGGCGGCATCATCAGCGCCATGAGCCGCGATGAGATCGCGGCGGACCTCAAACACGCGCAGGAAATCGTGGGCGGGACCCAGGCCTTCGCCTATCCCTTCGGCGACGTCACCGACGACGGCCGCGCGGCCGTGCGAGACGTCGGCATCCTCTGTGCCTTCACCACGCAAAACTCGTGGGCACACGTGGGCGACGACGTCACCGCCCTCCCGCGCGTGCGCATCTCCGGAGGGTATTCGCTCGATTCGTTTATCGCCCTGGTGAACGGATAGGACGCGCCGGCGGCAACCAGCAGAAATGAACTCGCCCTCGCGAAGGCCGACTCTCAGGCGCCCGGCGAGCCCATGCCCACCCGACCCGGGTCAGTCCATCACATAGCGCTCCAGCATGGCCGCGTCGTGGATAACGATGCGGCCGTCGTGCCCGCCCGTTGAGATGATCCCCCGTTCCCTGAAGCCGCGCAGGATGCGATTCACGCTCGTGCGCGACGAGGTCCCGCAGAACTGCGCGATGTCCTCGTTTGTGACATCGAGGGCGATCACGCTCCCCTCGTCGCAGGGCACGCCGAACCGCTCGTTGAGGTCGTACAAGAACCCTCCCACGGCGCCGACCTTCCCGTTCATCGTCAGATAGCGCATGCGATAGAGACTCTCCTCCAGGCTCGCACGGTAATAGTCCTTCACGTAGCCCAGCAAGCGAGAATCCTCATTCACGAACTCCCAGAACCTCACGCGGGGAACCGCCATGTAGATCGCTTCGGGAGATTCCACGCGCACGCTGTAGGGAGATTTCGCATGGCTGCTCACCTCATCGCGGAGAAGCGAGACGGGGCTCGGACCCTCGATGTAGGAGATGTTGAACCGAGTGCCCTCACGCAGCGTGACACTCGCCTTGACCACGCCCTTCACGAGCACGAACACGTACTCCTGATCGAATCCGTAGTACGAGAGGTACTCATGGCGAGCCTTGCGCATCTCGTGAAATCCCCGCTCGCGCAGAAAGTCGACGAGATAGTCAGATCTCTCGATCACGCGCACCCCTCCCTTACCTGACCTCTGGAAACTGCAACTCTATCGGACTGTGGAGCCGAGGCTGTACCAAATGGCAACAACATAGGTCAGACCGCCCCGGAGCCGTCACCACCATAGTTACCCCTCGTCCGTACCGGCAATCAACCAGGAGAGGGGCACACATGTTTGAGATAGATTTGCCATATGACCGAGGACGGATGCATCTGAGCCTGCCGGATAAAAGCGTCGTCGGCGTGCTCGCGGGCAGGCAGGGAGGCTTCACGCCCGACGGTGAACAGGATGAGCTCGTTGAGCGGGCGCTCGACACCCCTTACAACTCGCCAACACTCGAGAAGCTCTGCCAGGGCAAACACGACATCGTGATCATCAGCTCCGACCATACGCGGCCGGTTCCCTCCCGCGTGACGATGCCCATCCTGCTGCGTCGCATCCACGCGGCGGCACCCGGGGCACGCGTGCGCATCCTCGTGGCGACCGGCATGCACCGGGCATCCACACATGATGAGCTCGTGGACAAGTATGGTGAGCGCATCGTCACCGAGGATGAGATCGTGATGCACGTCGCCACCGACGACGAGGCGATGGTCGCAATCGGGACCCTGCCTTCCGGCGGCGAGTGCATCATCAACCGTATCGCCGCCGAAGCCGACCTGTTACTCGCCGAGGGCTTCATCGAGCCGCATTTCTTCGCCGGCTTCTCAGGGTCTCGCAAGTCGGTGCTGCCGGGCGTGGCCTCCTACAAGACCATCATGTACAACCACAACGGGCAGTTCGTGCACGACCCGCGATCGCGAACAGGCATCATCGAGGGCAACCGCGTGCACGACGACATGATGGCCGCCGCCGAAATGGCGGGCCTCGCCTTCATCTTGAACGTCGTGCTGGACGGAGAACACCGTGTCATCGGGGCGTTCGCGGGCGACATCCATGCGGCGCACGAAGCGGGCTGCGATTTTGTGAGAGGCCTCGCCGGCGTGAGCGCCGTGGAATGCGACGTAGCCATCACCACCAACGGCGGCTACCCGCTCGACCAGAACATCTACCAGGCCGTCAAGGGCATGACCGCCGCTGAAGCGACGCTCGGCGAAGGCGGCGTCATCATCGCGGTCGCAGGATGCGCCGACGGCCACGGCGGAGAGGGCTTCTTCAGGAACATCGCGGAAAGCG
>X13_Wolf__coassemble_145_pt1 | contig 23088 bp, 22 predicted proteins | sample X13_Wolf__metabat2_high_PE_009 | metagenome-assembled genome bin X13_Wolf | reverse complement strand
CGCGCTCGTACAGGCCGCTCGTCACCAGCGATCCTCCCTGGACGCGTGCGGTGCCCACCACGGTGTCGCCGCCCGGGTCGTTGGGATCGCGGACGCCGGTTTCCCAAGGTTCGCCGTTCGGCTTTTCCCCTAACAGCGCGATATTGCCGCCGAGTGAGAGCACGGCGCCGGTGGCGCTCGTCTCGTCGCGCAGCAGATCGCAGAGGCGGTCGGCCGCGTATCCCTTGGCGATGCCGCCCAAGTCGAGCTTGGCCTGCGGGTCGGCCAGGCGCACGGTGAGCGCTTCCTCGTCAATCTCGATGCAGCGCCAGTCCACGTGGGGCAGGGCGTCGGCGATCGCCTCGGGTGCTGGGCGTACGCCCTCGATGAAATCCCAGAGCGTGGAAACCGCACCGATCGTGATGTCGAACAGACCGTCCGCCTGCTCGCAATACGTTTTGGCGGCGAGCAGCAGGTCGATGGTGTCGGCGTGAACGCGAACCGCCTCGCCTGCCGCTGTGTTGATGCGGGCGATGTCGGACTTCTCGTCGTAGAGATCGAATAGCGCGTCGAAGTGCGCGCATGCGTCGGCCAGGCGCGCGGGTGCGGCGTCGTCGCCGTAGACGCCGAACGTGCAATAGGTGTCGAAGGCGAAGGTCGATCCGGTGACCGGCTTTGCGGCGGAGGCGTCGGTTCTGGGCTGCGTGCATCCGGAGAGCGCCAGCGCGAGGACCGAGCAGGCGCTGCCGTGCATGAGGCTGCGCCGCGAGATCGGCGTGTCCTTTGCCTTATCCATGGAATGCCTCCTGGGGCAGTGCGCGCAGGACGAGCCGGGCGGCAACGCCCACGGCGGCTCCGCACAGCACGCCGGACACGGCGAGCACGGGCATGTTCGCGAGCGCGACGCGGCCGGAAAGCAGTGCAGCGACGGCTATGAGCTGCCCCGCGTTATGGGCGAGTCCTCCGAGCACCGATGTGGCGACGGTGGAAAAGGCCCCGCTGCGCACGGCGAGCGCCATGACGGCCCAGGACAGCAGGCCGCCCGCCAGGGAAAAGACGAGCATCTGCAAGTTGGCGAACAGCAGCGTCGAGGCGATGACCTTGATGAACATGAGGAAGAGGCCCGCTTTCGCGCCCAGGCGCTCGAGCGCCATGAGGATCACGACGTTGCCCAGGCCCAGCTTCACGCCGGGTACGGTGACGGGCAGGGGGATGAGCAGTTCGAGGTAACCGCACACGAGTGCGGCGGCAGTGAGCACGCCGTAGAGCGCGGCGCACCGTCCGGGCGAGGCCGGCGCCGCGGGCGCCGTGCGTCGTCCGCTATCGGATATGTCAGCTGAGTTTCTCATGCTTGCCATTATACGGGTTGGGTACGCTGTTAGAAGTTTGGCACCCAGCACGAGAGGAGAGCCCTCATGGCCGTCCTGTTTATCGAATATCCCAAGTGCACTACCTGCAAAAAAGCCAAGAAATGGCTGGATGAGCATGGCGTCGAGTACGTCGATCGCCATATCGTCGAGGATAATCCCACGGCGGCGGAGCTGGCGGAGTGGCACGGGCGCTCCGGCCTGCCGCTGCGCCGCTTCTTCAACACGAGCGGCATGAAGTACCGCGAGCTCGGTATCAAGGCCAAGCTCGACGCCGGCATGACGGACGAGGAGGCCTATGAGCTGCTCGCCACCGACGGCATGCTGGTCAAGCGCCCTCTGATCGTTGCGGACAACGTCGTTTTGACGGGCTTCAAGGAGGACGCCTGGGCGGAGGCGCTTCTGTGATCGATCTGGGCTACGCGTGCGTTGATGACGAGCGGGCCGGTCGCACGGGCGTTTCCGAGGTCATCTACGGCGCGGGCAAAACGGCCGTTCAGATAGCGGGCATCGTCGAGGCGATGCGCGCGAACGGCCAGGAGCGCGTCCTCATCACGCGGCTCGATGCGACAAAGGCCGCCGAGCTCAAGGACCTTGGCTGCGCGTTCGCGTATGACGAGACGGCGCGTTGCGGCGTGGTCGGCGGCCTGCCCGAGCCCGATGGCAACGGCGAGATCTTGGTGCTCACCGCCGGGACGAGCGATTTGCCCGTCGCCGAGGAGGCAGCGCTTACCGCCCGCTTTTTGGGCAATCGCGTGCACGCGGTACATGACGTGGGCGTGGCGGGGATTCATCGCCTGCTCGCGCATGTCGAGGAGATCTCCCGCGCGCAGGTGATCATCGCCGTCGCCGGAATGGAGGGGGCGCTGCCGAGCGTGGTTGGCGGCCTGGCGCGGTGCCCGGTGATCGCGGTGCCCACGAGCGTGGGCTACGGCGCGAACTTCGAGGGCGTGACCGCGCTGCTCGCCATGATGAACAGCTGTGCGAGCGGCGTGTCCGTCGTGAACATCGATAACGGGTTTGGAGCTGGGTTCCAGGCCTCGCTCATCAATCATTTGCCCGGTAGGGAGGCATAAGCTACATGCTGAAGGAGAAGGGGAGGCCCGCATCGTCGGATGGTGCCGGAGGCCGCGGCCGCACGTTGTGGCTCGACTGTCAGGCTGGCGTCGCGGGCGATATGCTCGTGGCCGCCTTGATCGATGCGGCCGAGGACTCAGGGGCGGCCGAGCGAGCCGTGCGCACCGCACTGGCTGCTCTGCCGGTCGAGGGATTCTCCCTCGAGGTGGGCCGTGTGTCCAAGGCGGGCATTTCGTGCCTGGACTTCAATGTGGTGCTGGACGAGGCACATGAGAACCACGACCACGACATGGCGTACCTGCATGGGCGCGAGCATGCGTGCGAGGGTGACCACGACCACATCCACGGCCAGGAAAGCGGGTGCGGCTACGACCATTGCGACGGCCATCATCATGGGGGCCATCACCACCAGGCCGGCCGCGTTCACGACCGCGCTCACGGCCATGCTCACGCCCATGCGGGAGACGGCCACCACCACGCCCATCGCAACCTCACCGATATCCTCGCCATCATCGAGGCCGCTCCGCTTGCTCCTGGGGCCGCCGCATTCGCCCGCCGCGCCTTTGGCATCCTCGCCGAGGCCGAGGCCGAGGCCCACGGCCTGCCGGTCGAGCAGGTGCACTTCCACGAGGTGGGTGCGGTCGATTCGATCGCGGACATCGTGGCGGCGGCGGTTCTCGTCGATCTGATTGGCATCGAGCGCGCAATCGTGCCCGTGCTCGTCGAGGGGCGCGGAACCGTGCGCTGCCAGCACGGCGTCATGCCCGTGCCGGTTCCAGCGACGGTGGGCGTGTGCCGTGCGCACGGTCTGCCGCTTGCTCCTTGCGAGGTCGAGGGTGAGTTGGTAACGCCCACAGGCGCCGCCTTGGTGGCGGCGCTCAACCCCGAGTTCGTGCTTCCGGAGCGTTATGTCGTGGCGAGCGTGGGCCTCGGCGCCGGCAAGCGCACCTACGAGCGGCCGTCCATCCTCCGGGCGATGCTGATCGAGTCGCTGAGCGGGCCGATGCCCACTTCCCATCGCGGGCGCCGCGGTGCCGAGGGCGAAGATGCCCCTGCCGAGCCCCTGCCTTCGTCTCGGCCCGCGCCCCTCTCGAGTGAGACGCGGCCTCCGACAACGGTGTGCAAGCTCGAGTGCGATCTGGATGACATGGCGCCCGAGCAGATGGCTTACGCTGCCGAGCGGCTGTCCGAAGCCGGCGCGCGCGAGGTCCATTGGGTGCCGATCGTTGCCAAGAAGGGCCGCCCCGCCTATGAGCTGCAGGTTCTGTGTGAGGCGCAGGAGGCTGCGGCCATCGAGGCCGTGGTTTTTCGCGAGACGAGCACGATCGGCCTCCGCCGTTGCATCATGGACCGCACGGTGCTGCCGCGTCGCCTCGAGGTGCGCGACACCGCGTTCGGCCCCATCTCCGTAAAGATCGCCACGCTGCCCGATGGGACCGAGCGCGCGACTCCCGAGTACGAGGATTGCGCCGCAGCGGCTCGAAAAGCGGGCGTCCCCTTGGCCGTGGTGATGGACGCCGCTCGCCTGCATCCAGCTGCTGCCCAGCCCCTGTCATAGCACGTCGGCCAGAAGCGCGGCGCACGTCCGCGCGGAGAGGATTCACCATGAAATTCGTCATCGCCTCCGACCTCCACGGGTCGGCGTACTGGACCGAGCGCCTGATGGAGGTCACCGAGCGCGAGCGGCCCGACCGCGTGCTGCTCTTGGGCGACCTGCTCTACCACGGCCCGCGCAACGACCTCCCGCGCGATTACGCTCCCAAGCGCGTGATCGAGCTGCTGAACGGTCTGTCCGCGACCGGGCGCCTCATCGCCGTCCGCGGCAATTGCGAGGCCGAGGTCGATCAGATGGTGCTCGCCTTCCCTTGCATGTCCGACAGTGCCGTGGTTTTGGACAGCGACGGCCGTGAGTTGTTCTGCACCCACGGACATGTCTTTGGCGCGGGTAAACACAACAGCACAGATCGCGTGCCGCAGCTCCCCGAGGGTTCGGCGTTGCTGTTTGGCCACACGCATATCAAGGTGAACGAGGAGAGCGCGGACCATCCCGGTCTGTGGCTGTTCAACCCCGGCAGCGTATCGATTCCCAAGGACGGGTCGAACAGTTGCGGCATCTACGAGAGCGGGCTGCCCATCGACGAGGCCTTCCGCCACATCACCCTGGACTAATCTCAATTTGTACCTGTCCCAAATTGAAACGTCAGAGCAAAGGAGCATGAGACATGGGTTCATGGACCGAGACTGGGTCGTCGAGTTTGGCGAGCATCACGCGCGACACCTCGACGCTTTCCGACGCGCGCGAGGAGATGCAATCCCTCGTTGAGACGATCTGGCGCCTGCGCCAGCCCGATGGTTGCCCTTGGGATCGCAAGCAGACCCACGAGAGCATCGGCAAGAACATGATCGAAGAGGCCTACGAGGCCCTGGACTGCATCGAGGCCGGCGATGAGGCGCACTTGCGCGAGGAGCTCGGAGACGTGCTCATGCAAGTGGTGTTGCACGCCCAGATCGCGGCGGACGCCGGCGCCTTCACGATGGCCGACGTCGCGCGCGATATCAACGACAAGCTCATCCGTCGCCATCCGCATGTGTTTGGAGAGCGTAGCGCCGATTCCGCCGACGAGGTGCTCGCCATTTGGGACAGCGTCAAGCTTGCCGAGAAGGGCGCCAAGGACGCCGATACGGCGGAGGCGGGCGAGCGTCCAGAGGGCCTGCTCGAGGGCGTACCGCGGTCGTTGCCGGCGCTCATGGAGGCTCAGAAGGTCTCGCGCAAGGCGGCTTCTGCGGGCTTTGAATGGGAGACCGTCGCAGACGTATGGGACAAGGTGGCCGAGGAGCGCGCGGAGTTTGAGGCGGAGGCGCCCGGCACCGCCGAGCGCGAGCTCGAGTTTGGCGACCTGCTCTTTGCGCTGGTGAACGTGGCCCGCAAGGAGGGCATCGACGCCGAGAGCGCGCTGCGTGCAAGCACGGCGAAGTTCCGCGAGCGTTGGGCCGCGATGGAAAGCGCCGCCTATGAGGGAGGGGTTGCCCTGGAGTCCCTTACGACCGAGCGGCTCAATTCGCTGTGGGACGAGGTTAAACGCGGGTAACGCGGACCTCGCGTTGCCACATGCAGGCGAAGCGCAGGCCGGCGAGCGCCAGCGCGCACCCGAGGCCGGTGTAGAACACCGCGATGAACCCTTCGGGGGCGAGACCGAACGCGCGGATCGAAATGCCGCCCGTCATCATGACCGCCATGATCACAAAGGCCGGTACATCGAAGAACTTGAGGAAGAAATGACGCTCCTCCTCATAGCCAGTGATGCGTGCGGTGTGCTTCACCACGAGCTTGCCGAAAATGAAGGTCCAGAACACGATGCCCACAACCGCGCTCAGCACGACGTTGAGCAAGGTGAGGTGTCCGGCGGCGTAGGCCTCGAGGCCGATGCGGGCGATGTTCACGCCTGCCGCGAGCCAAACGATGCTGGCGATGAGCAGCAGCGTGTTCTTGTGAACGCTCAGGAATTTCATGATGTGCCTCCTGACGAATGGATGGGATAGGGCGTCCGGAACGCGTGCGCCTTAGGATCGCTTGGCCGGACGGAATACGAGCACGGCGGCGATGGCTGCGACCATGAGGCTCGCGATCACGGCGGGGACCGTGTCGAGCTTGATCATGGGGATGCCGACGAGCATGCCGATGACATAGGGGACGAGCCAGGCGACCCATACGGCGGCGCTCAGGCGATGGAAGGTGCGCTCGCGCTTGAGGGCTGCAGCGCCACCGCGCTTGCCCTGGAAGTAGACGAGCGTCGCCCAGCCAGCATGGAAGAGCATGAGCAGGATCGCGGCGAGCCCGGTGATGCCGTGGATCGCGGGGGCGGCTTCGGCACTGGTGCGGGCCATGATGGACATCAGGGTGGTGCCGGTGGTGTCACAGGCAAGGCCGAGCCAGAACAAGACGACGTGGGACCCGCGCAGGCTTCCGTCGGCCCGCTCTTTGAAGACGCCGATGGTGTAGAGGACGAGTGCGCCTGTGATGGCGAGGCTGGCGAACATGAGCATGGGGGACATACGTCTTTCCTTTCCACGTGCAAAACGTGCGTCGTTCACATATAATATGAACAACGTTCATCTGAACAATGTTCATATTAGGGTTCGAGGACGGGTCGGGCAAGAAACAACGGCCGATTTCCGGATTCACCCTGAACGTTTCACGAGCTTGTTCAGCTGGCGGAATTGCCTGTCATAAGGGGTGCGGTCGGGCGATGCCTGGGAAACGTGAGGAAAGGAGCCCGTCATGGGGAGTAGGAAAGCCATTACCAAAGAGCAGATCATCGACGTCGCGTACGAGAAAGCCCAACGGGAGGGCCTTTCCTCCTTGAGCGTTCGCGCGGTCGCCGAAGCGTGTGGTGTGGCAACCGGAACCATGTACAACCACATCCCCGACATCGCCGAATTGCGCACCGAGGTGCTGAGGCGTTTTTGGCGAGAGGCGTTGAGCGGAGCGGACCTGGACCAGTGCGCCCGCGAGGCGGGTTCGGCGCTGGATTATTGCCGCAAGCTCACGGAGACGCTCGCGGAATCACTGCGTGGTTTTCGAAGCGCATGGCTGCGGGACGCGGGTGTGGCCGATGGTCGCACGCGTCAGCGCGCCGCCGAGGCCGAGCGTGCCTGCCTGCAGGACATCCAGCTCACCGTGCGCCATGCGTTTGAGCGCGATGCGGCGATCTCGGAGCGCGCCCGCGCCGAGCTCGACATGGGCAAGGTGGCCGAATTCGTGTGGGCGGCGATGCTCATGGGCATTAAGCGCGACGACTCCTCGTGCGAGACGCTTTTTGCGCTGGTCGAGCTTGCCCTCTATTAGTTTCTCTTTCTATTAGCTCGTCTCTTGTATGGGGGCGCGACCGCTTGATGCGGGCGGCGGGTGAATCCTGCGCGGTTGCACACCCGCAGGCGCTCTCTCGCCGCCCCGCTGGAGCGGTGACTTCGGCGGGGCGCGCGTCCCGCCGAACGCGTTCCGTCGCAGCAACCACAAAGCCTGCACCCCTGCCAGGGCGCGCCGTGCGATAATGGACAGCGCATAAGCGCACATACACCTTCAATCACACAAGGCGCCCATGGCTATCTCTTCTTCGAACAAAGCATCTTCCGCCCGCATGGGCGATCCCGATAAGACCGGGGATCTGTCCGCCGCTGCCGCCGCTGCAGCAGCGGCCCCGTCCAAGCCGCACAAGCGCTCAGCCCGCGGTAGCGATGTGGTCAAGCGCGAGAAGCAGGAGCGCCGCGCCGCTCGCAAACAGGCCGCGCCCGCCCCGCGCTCCACGCGTAAGTCGGTTGCCGGCGCTCCGGTTGCGAGTGGCTCCCCGCGCGCGAAAGGCGGCAAGGCGCCGCGCCCGGCCCAACAGGATCTCATGCGATACGCTTCGGACAACGCGGTGGTGCGGTGGCTCTACGCCCTGACCACCGGCCCACGCCGCTATCTCTTTTATGGCGCGGTGGTCGCGCTGGTGCTGGTGGGGATTTACGGCCCGGTAAAGGATTTCTACATCGCGCGTCGCACGGTGATGATCCTCGAGGAGCAGACCGCGATTCGCAAGGAGTACAACGAGACTCTCGGCGACGAGGTGGGCAGCCTCATGTCCCAGGAGGGCATCGAGGACACGGCGCGCAAAGACTTGGGCATGGTAATGCCCGGCGAACAGACCATCACCGTCGAGGGCTTGGATAGCGAGGGCAATCCGGTTGTGGTCGATCCTAGCAAGCCCGCCGAGGAGGGCGAGGGCGCTTCGGGCGAGGCGTCTGCCGAGGATCCCGCCAAAGCCGATGCGGATAAGGATTCCCAGCCGCTGAAGGGTGCCGACGCTGCGAACAAGGACAAGACCGGGTCGAGCGGCGCTGCGGTTGACCCTTCGAAAAAGCCGATGACCTCTGCGGAGGTCGAGGTCGCCGAGCGCGCCGTGTTGGAGAACTCCCCCTGGTATTGGAAGGTGCTCGACGTGCTTTTCGGGTTTGACGGCGCGAAGGGCATGGCCGTGGTCTCGACGGGGGAGAAGGAATGAGTACGGTGAAGATCGCCGCTATCGACTTGGGAACGGTGTCCTCTCGTTTGCTGTGCGCCGAAATGAGCAACGGTCAAATCGCGGCATCGACCAAGCGCACCGTCATCACCGATCTGGGCGAGCGTGTGGACGCTACCGGCGTCTTTGCCCCCGCGGCGATCGACCGCGTTGTGCAGGCCTGCGCCGAATTCGTCCGCGAGGCGCGAGAATTCGGTGCCCAACACGTGTGCTGCACGCTGACGAGCGCTGCCCGCGATGTTTCCAATGGCAATGAGCTGCTGGATCGCTTACGAGATCTCGGGCTTGTTCCGCAGGTTATCCCCGGTGAGGTTGAGGCGCGCTTGACGTTTTACGGCGTTGCGCACGACTTTGCAGGAGAGCGCATTGCCGTGGCCGATTCCGGCGGCGGGTCGACGGAGCTGGTGGTTGGGCGCGCATCCGATGGGGGCTTGGAGCTCGATTGCGCCGAGTCGCTCAACATCGGATGCCGTCGTGTGACGGAGCGCTTCTTCTCAAGTGCGCCGCCGAGTGCCGACGAGCTGGACGCGGCAGCAGCATGGGCGCGTGCGCAGTTCGAGCCCTATTGGGCGGGGTTTGCCAACCGCCCGGAGCGGCTTGTCGCCGTGGGCGGCACCGTGACCACGCTTGTTGCGATGGTTCACGAGCTCGCGGTGTACGATTCGCATTTCGTGCATCTGCGAGATTTGACGATTGAACAGGTCGAGGACGGTGTCGACCGGATGAGAGGCCTCACCGTTGAGCAAATTGCGCAGCTTCCGGGCATTCAGGCCAAGCGCGCGCCGGTGATCTTGGCGGGTGCGATCATAGTGCGCGAGCTCATGCGCGCCGGCGGGTACGGTCGCCTGACGGTGAGTGAGAACAGCCTGCTTGCAGGTGCGGCGGCAACGATTTACGAGGCAGCTGTGAGCGGTCGCACCGTCATCGGTTGGATCCCCGAGCTATCAAGTTAGTAGCCGAGCTATCCAGTTGGTAATCGAGCTATAAAGTTGGTAAACGAGTAAGCCCTCCGTAGCCGGAGGGCTTTTTCATCATGGTAGAGGCGGTGGGACTCGAACCCACAATCCCGAAGGCCGAAGATTTTAAGTCTCCTGCGTATGCCAATTCCGCCACGCCTCCATAGGGGAGAAGTGTACCATGCGCGGGTGCCGCCTGCTGCCCTGTTCGCACTCGCTCAGAATGTGGCCACGTTCATAGGGAGCATCCCTGGCAATCGATGCGCTCGCGTGGCCTGCCGGCGCGGTTGGGGTTGTATCGAAGAGCCCGGTGAGAAAAAATGAAAAAAGTTCTTGCCCGTCCTCGTGTCTTTCACTATTATTGGAAATCACGCGGGCGTGGCGGAATTGGCAGACGCGTATGGTTCAGGTCCATATGGGGGCAACCCCGTGAAGGTTCAAGTCCTTTCGCCCGCACCACTGATTGAGAGAGCCCCAGCAATGGGGCTTTTTTCATGCCCTGATTCGGTGCCCGACGTGCGCGATGCTCGATGCGTACGGTGCTCGATGCGTGCGCCCATTCAGCGATGTTGGCCGTCGGGGGCGCTGGAGAGCGTTGCGTCCCACCTCGCGCGTGTCTGATCTGGGCGTCATTGTCGCCCTACGGCCCTCGTTTTCCGCAAATGAATAAAAATCAATGTTTCGCTATGCACAATGAATAAGTTTTTGCGAATGGCGGAAATCACTTCGTGCGTTTTCGGCGTTGTGGTCAAAATACCCTGATTGTGCGCTGAATTTCGCTTCCAGAATTGGCCGGAAGCTTGAAAAGGAGGGCAATGGTCTACCGAGGGGGCCATATTGCCGAGCGCTTGCGTTGACAGTTGAGCAAAATGCCAGGATTCGGACGAATCCATTTTTATGCACGGCTTTGATGCCTTTCTTTTCGGCGCACTATCAGGGTATTTTGACCACTTCCGGAAAAACGAATAAAAACAAACCCCCTATTGGACGGCATTCGCTGCTCGAGAGCCCGCGCGCCTGCCGTGTGCGCCTTGGCGTCTGCTATGTGCGCCCGCGCACCTGCCGTGTACGCCTTTGCGTCTGCCATGTGCGCCCGTGCACCTGCCATGTGCGCCCGCGCACCTGCCATGTACGCCTTGTTGGGTGCGACGTATTTTCACAGGCAATTAATCGGGAGCTGATAATCGGCAGAGTAGAATACGGGGCGTTGGCCCGTGTTGGCGTTTGGCCGGGCCTCCTTGGATGGAAACGCCTTCGATTTGGGAATGTCCTGTATGGTCGAACTGCTTAAGCGATTCTATAAGCCCTTTCGCCTCGAGTGCATCTTCGGGCCCCTCAGCAAGCTGATCGAGGTCGTGTTCGACCTGATCACCCCTCTCGTGGTGATGCGGATGATCGACCGCGGAGTGGGCGGCCGCAGTGTGGAAGCCGTGCTCGCATACGGCGGTTTGCTTGTGCTCATGGCGTGCGCGGGCTTCGTTTTTACGCTTGTCTGCCAAAAAATGGCGTCTCGTGCTTCGCAGGGCATGGGAACCGACATACGAAACGCCTTGTTCGAGCGCGTCAATGCCCTGTCCTATGTCCAGATCGACCGTTTCGGTACGCCATCGCTCATCACCCGTATCACCAACGACGTCAATCAGGTTCAGCTTGCCATCGCTTTGGGCGTGCGCCAGCTCACGCGTTGGCCGCTGCTCTCGGTGGGCTCGATGATCGCCGCGATGGCCATCGACGCGAAGCTGAGCATCATCTTCTTTATCTCAATGCCACTCATCGGCGGCATCTTCTGGTTCGTGATGGCCCGCTGTGTCCCGTATTTCAAGCGCATGCAGCAAAAGCTCGATCGCATCGGCCTGGTTACGCGTGAGGGCCTGTCGGGCGCTCGTGTCGTGCGCGCATTTGTACGGGAGAGTCACGAGCGCGAGCGCTTCCGTCGTGCGGCGGATGAGCAGGCAGACATTGCCATCGCCGTTGGAAAGCTCTCCTGTGTGCTCAACCCCGCGACGTTTCTCGTGATGAATCTCGCCATCTGCGCGATTCTGTGGGTGGGAGGTCTGCAGGTAAATGTTGGCGCTCTCACGCAGGGCGAGGTGATGGCGTTCGTCAACTACATGACGCAGACTTTGCTGTCGATCGTCTATGTCGCCAACCTTGTAGTGGTGTTCACCAAGGCGGGTGCGAGCGCCGGGCGCATCCTGGAGGTGCTCGACTGCGAGCCGGGAATTCGTTCGGGGGCCGATGCGGCGACTGAGCCGGATGAGCATGCGGAATTCGCCATCGCCTTGCGCGATGCCTGCTTCGCGTATCCCGGGAGCACGGTGAACGCCGTCGATCATGTGACGCTCGAATTGCCTCGGGGCGGGACGCTCGGGATCATTGGGGGCACCGGCTCGGGCAAATCAACACTCGTGAGTCTCGTTCCGCGTCTTCACAAGTGACGGGCGGCTCCGTCGAGGTGCTCGGACGTGATGTACGCGCCTGGGACCTTGATGCGCTTCGTCGCCAGGTGGGCTTTGTGCCGCAGAAAGCCGAGTTGGTGAGTGGGACGATACGCTCGAACCTGACGTGGCGCGATCCTTCCGCCACGGACGCCGATCTGTGGTCCGCACTTGAGACGGCGCAGGCGCGTGAGTTTGTGGCCGCGCTTCCCCTGGGCCTCGACGCGCCGGTTGAGGCGGGCGGCAAGAATTTCTCGGGCGGGCAGCGGCAACGCCTGACCATCGCCCGCGCGCTGGTGGGCAGCCCTCGGATCATCGTCATGGATGATTCGGCTTCGGCACTCGACTTCAAGACCGATGCCTCCCTACGCGCGGCGATTAGGGGGCTCGCGTGCGCGAAGGGCGCGCAGGGCGGGGACCCGACCACGGTGATTGTGAGTCAGCGCGTGTCCTCGGTGCGTGACGCCGACCTCATCTGCGTGATGCGGCATGGCTCGGCCGTGGGCGTGGGCACGCATGAAGAGCTGCTGAGCAGCTGCGATATCTACCGTGAAATCTGCGCGTCCCAACTTGGGCTTGGGGAGGGGGCGACGTCTCATGCCTAATCCGTACGCATCCACCGCCGGAGCGGCTACCATCACCGCTGCAGTTGCCGGCAACGAGAGCCTGAATGAGATGAAGGGACCGTCCGGCCCCGATCGGGACCCGGCCTCGGGCGCAAGGATGTCGGCGGCGCAGGTCACGCGTCGCTTGCTGGCATATGTTCGTCCGCACCGAATGACGTTGGTCGCCGCGTTTGCAAGCTCGGCGGCGAGCGTGGTGCTGCAGCTTTACACGCCGATTCTCATCGGCCGCGGCATCGACATGATTCTGGGCGCGGGCCGGGTTGATTTTGTCGCGCTCGCCCCGCTGTTGATCGAGTTCGCGACGGTGGTTGTTGCGGGCGCCTTGCTGCAGTGGTTGCAGGGCGTGTGCGTGAATCGCGTGTCTTATGTTACCGTGCGCGATCTGCGCGTCGAGGCCAACGACAAGCTCACGCGGGTCCCGTTGTCGCTCGTGGATTCGCATGCCCATGGCGACCTCATTTCGCGCGTGGTCAATGATGTCGACCAGGTGGGCGACGGTCTGCTCCAGGGGTTGAACCAGCTCTTCAACGGCGTGGTGACCGTGCTCGCGACCCTTGTTTTCATGCTGGCGACTTCGCTGCCCATGGCGCTCGTGGTGGTGCTCGCAACTCCGTTTTCCATGCTCGCGGCCAGTGCCATGGCGCGCTTGTCGGGGAAGAGCTTCACTGCACAGATGCGCATTCAGGGCGGGCTTTCGGCGTATATCGAAGAGTACGTCGGGGCGCAGCGCCTGGTGAGCGCGTTTGCGTACGGCGACCGGGCATGTGAGGGGTTCTCGGCCATCAACAGCGAGCTCTATACGGCGGGCGAGCGCGCGCAGTTTTTAAGCTCGCTCTCCAATCCGGGAACCCGCTTTGTAAACAACATCATCTACGCTGCAGTGGCTGTGGCGGGGTTCGTCGGCGTGATTACCGGGTTCCCCGCCCCGCTTACCGTGGGCGAGGTCCAGATCTTCCTGTCCTATGCGAACCAGTACACCAAGCCGTTCAACGAAATCTCGGCGGTGGTGACCCAGATTCAGGGTGCATATGCCTCGGCGCGCCGTGTCTTCACGCTGCTCGATGCCGTTGAGGACGTGCCGGATGCGGAAGATGCGGTCGAGTTGGACGTGCATGCGGTAGGCCCGGCTGCCGCGGCGGGCGATGTCGTGTTTGACCATGTTGATTTTTCCTACGTCGAAGAGCATCCCGTGCTGCGGGACATCTGCCTGCACGCGCGCCCTGGCATGCGTATGGCGCTTGTGGGCCCCACTGGGTGCGGCAAGACGACTCTCATCAATTTGCTCCTGCGCTTTTACGACGTGGACGCGGGCGAGATTCGCATCGATGGGGTGCCCATCGAGTTGTACACCCGCGAGAGCTTGCGCCGGTCGTTCGGCATGGTGCTGCAGGACAGCTGGCTGTTCGAGGGCACCGTGCACGACAACATAGCCTACGGCTGTTCGAGCGCCACGCGCGAGGAGGTCGAGCGGGCCGCCCGTCGTGCTCATGCCGACGCGTTCGTGCGCGCTTTGCCCCATGGCTACGACACGGTGCTTCCCGAGGATGGCGGCTCTCTGTCGCAAGGTCAGCGACAGTTGCTGTGCATCGCTCGCGTCATGCTTGCCGATCCAGCGATTCTGCTGCTCGATGAGGCTACGAGCTCCATCGATACGCGTACCGAGCTCCAGGTCCAAGCCGCGTTCGATGAGCTTATGAAGGGTCGTACGAGCTTTGTGGTCGCGCATCGCCTGAGCACGATCCGAAACGCCGATTGCATCTTGGTCATGCGCGATGGTCGCATCGTCGAGAGCGGCACGCATGACGAGCTTCTCGCTGCGGGAGGGTTCTACGCCACGCTTTACAGCAGCCAATTCGTCCAGTAGCTGCATTTTGTACCTGTCCCCAAGTGAGCCCCCACGTGAGGCCCGTTGCGCTGCCTTGCGACCGTTTGGCCGAATACTTACCGAGCCTTAACGTGGCGTGCCGTATCATTACGATACTTGCTTAAAGCAGCGTTAGGAAACCGACGGGGAGGGCCGCTGTCATGGCACTCAAATACACCAAGATGGAGCGCAACTGGGTTATGTACGACGTGGGTAATTCCGCCCTCGTCCTGTTGAACACCGCCGTCGTGCCCATCTACTTCAACGCCATCAACACCGGCGCGCACCCGGCGGAGCTGGTGACCGCCTGGGCCAATGCCCAGACGGTCGCCTCGCTCGTGGTAGCCCTGCTCATGCCCATCCTGGGCTCGCTTGCCGATTATGCGGGCAATAAGATCAAGTTCTTCACGGGCTTTTTCTTCACCGGCGTCATCTTGTGCATGGTCGAGGCCATCCCCATGGGGGCGCTGCCGTTCTTGGTGGTGTATGTGCTGTGCACCATCGGCCTCAACTCGTCGATGACGTTCTACGACGCCATGCTCACCGACGTCACCACCGATGAGCGCATGGATGCGGTGTCGAGCTCTGGTTTTGCCTGGGGCTACGTTGGCTCCACCATCCCGTTCATGGTGTGCATCGCCCTGATCTTCGCCGGCCCGGGCATACTCGGCCTGGATACCCTCACCTGCACGCGTGTCTGCTTCATCATCACCGCCCTGTGGTGGCTCGCTTTCACCATTCCGCTGCTGCGCACGTATCAGCAGCGCTTTGGCAAGGAGCGCGACGAGGGCGTGAACGGTGTGGCCCACAACATCAAGAACACGTTCAAGGGCCTGGCCGACACCATGCGCAGCATCATGCACGACCGCGTGTTGCTCGTCTTCATGGTCGCGTTCTTCTTCTACATCGACGGCGTCCATACGGTCATCTCCATGGCCACCAGCTACGGAGCCGCCCTTGGCATCGACTCCACCCAGCTCGTACTGGCGCTTCTCGTCACGCAGTTCGTGGCCTTCCCCTCGGCGATCATCTACGGAAAGCTCGCCGGCCGCGTGGGCACCTTGCGCATGATCATCGTCGCGGTGGCGGCCTATGTGGGTATCGTGCTGTTTGCCGCCTTCTTCCTCAAGTCCGCTGTGGAGTTTTGGATCCTGGCCATCATGGTGGGCATGTTCCAGGGCGGCGTTCAGGCGCTTTCTCGCAGCTACTTCGGGCGTCTCATCCCCAAGGAGCGCTCCAACGAGTATTACGGCTTCTTTGATATTTTCGGACGTTACGCATCCGTCATGGGCACTCTGCTAGTATCTGTCGTGACCTCGCTCACGCACGATCCTTCTTTAGGAGTGCTTTCCATCGGGATCTTGCTGGTAGTGGGTTTGGTCATGCTAGTAAAGCTCTCCCGCATGCAGGAGGCGCGCGTCTAAGTGCCTGCCTGTGCCCCGCGCCGTCCGGTGCGGGGATGACATCGGTCGCCTTTGCGGAGGGCTTTGCGAGCAACAGCAAAGCCCTCCGATTCTTTGAAGGTGATGAAGAACATGGAACAGAACAGCAAGAACACCCCTTCCGCCATGACGGGTGAGGCCCCTGCGCGCTCGCGCGACACGCATTACATCGCGCGCGTGGGCATGATCGCAGCCGTGTACGCCGCCGCCACGCTTGTCACGGTGATGTTTTTGGGCAGTCTCGCCTGGGGCCCCATCCAGTTCCGCGTGAGCGAAGCCCTGTGCGTCTTGGCCCTGTTCACGCCTGCGGCCGTTCCGGGGCTTACCCTGGGCTGCGCCATCGCCAATATCGCCAACATCGCCTTGTCCGGTACGGGCATGCTCGGCATGCTCGACGTGGTGTTCGGCTCCCTCGCCACATTCGTTGGCGCGTCCATCACCTGGAAGCTGCGCCGCCGTCCGGCGATCGCGCTCATGGGCCCGGTGCTGGCCAACGCCCTCATCGTTCCGGCGTATCTGCCTCTGCTGCTGCAGGGGATCGGCTTTTACACCATCCCCTTCACGTCCATCTCGCTAGATGGTACCTATTCGCTTATGTATCTCTTCGGGTTGGTGACCACGGGGCTTGGTGAAGCGGTTATCATGTATCTGTTGGGGTATCCGCTTGCCCGTTCGCTGGCAAAAACGCCGCTCATCAAGCGTGAGCTCGCGCAAACGGGTACAAACAGGTAATAGCTGCGGGAGTTCGCTCGCACCGTGCGCTGCGAATCGGCGCGCGATTATAGGCGCTTCCGCTCGAGATTTTAGCCGAGGGGAGGGCGCATGAATCCAACCATCGTGATACCGAGCTATTGGGCGGGCGATTCCGCCGATCTCGAATCGCCGGGGGCGTATGATCACGCTTCCGAGGTGGGTTCCGCGCGCCCCGAGCTCGATCGCTGCCTGGCATCCCTCGAGCAGGTCAGGAACATCGGTCGCATCATCGTGCTGCTCGTCTGCCCCCAGCAGCTCACGGAGCGCATCGCCGAGCGCGTCCACGGCATCATCGAGGACCACCCCTCGCTCGAGGTGACGCTCGTCACCAACCGCGAGGCCTCGGTCATCATGGACCGTGTCGCCGCGATCGCGCCCAAGGTGCGTGGCGAGGGCGTGTCCCTGCGCGGCTATGGCGCCATCCGCAATATGGGCTTGGTCTGCGCCGCCATTCTCGGCCATGACGCCGTGGTGTTCTTGGACGACGATGAAGTGGTGCTCGCCCCCGATTTCTTGGAGAAGGCCCTGTACGGCTTGGGGCATGAGACGCGCCAGCGCCTGCCCATCCTCGCCAAGAGCGGCTACTTTTACAACGAGGCTGGCTCGCCCCTTGCCGACACCACGAAGAAGAATGGTCTCACCAATCGCTGGTGGACCAAGCGCATCGAGTTCAACCGCTGGATGGAGCGCGCCCTTTCGGGCACGCGCATCTCGCGTTCGAATTACGTGTGCGGTGGTTGCTTTGCCGTGCACGCGCGGGCGTTTCGCCGCGTGTCCTTCGACCCGTTCATCACCCGCGGTGAGGACCTGGACTTCCTGTTCAACATGCGCCTTGCCGGTATGGACGTGTGGTTCGACAACGCCTGGGTGGTCAAGCATCTGCCGCCCCACCAGGCCGAGCATGCGCCGCGATTCATGCAAAACGTGTACCGCTGGTACTACGAGCGCGCCAAGCTCGCCAGCGCCGCGCGCCGACCCGATATCACATCGGTCACGGCCGCCTCGCTCATGCCTTATCCGGGTCCGTGGATCTCGGATGGGCTGGACGACCGCGTGCGCAAGACCGCGCTGGTCCGCGCCCTGTTCACCCGTGAACATCGCGGATATTGGCGCATCTATCGCCATGGGATAGACGAGGCGCGCGAGCATGCGCGCGTGCATCAAGATGATTATCTGCGCTTTGTGAGCTTCTGGCCGAGTATCGTGGCCGGTCTCGCGGGCGACGAGGGGCTGCGTGCCCTGTTGGAGCGTTAATGAACAAGCAAGATACGCGGGCGAGTGCCCGAATCGCCGCCGGTGCGCGCGGCCTGGCCCCTGTCGATGCGCTTTCCGCCATGCGCCTGTTGAGCGCGATGGCGATTTTCGCGCTGGTCTGCCTGTTCGGCTACGCCATCCTCACGGGCGTCGAATCGATCACGACCCTCGCGGCGCTCACGCTGCTCGTGATCTTGGTCCTCGCGTTCATCTACGCGTTCCTCACGCCTGACACGTTGCGCTCCCAGTACACCGAGCAGACGCTCGCCGTCGCGTCCGAGATGCTCGAGGACATCACCTGCGGCCTCACGCCCGAGAGCGCCGAGCAGATCTGCCGCCGCCTGCTGCCGCATACCCGCGCGATGACCATCGCCGTCACCGACCGCGAGGTCGTCCTCGCTTGCGTGGGCGAGCTCTCTGAGGATTTTCCGGCGGGGTCGTCCATTCACACCCCCGCCACGCGCTATGTCATCGATCACGGCATCGCCCAGTCCTTCACCAACGTGATGGACGTGCGCGGCGAGCAGGGACGCCGCCGCCACATCCCGGCGGGCATCATCGCGCCGCTCATGGTGCGTGGGCAGGCCGTGGGAACGCTCAAGTTCTATTTCCGCTCGCCGCGCCACGTCAACCGCACCCAGTATGCGTTGGCATCGGGTTTTGCCGAGCTGCTCTCCACCCAGCTCACGGTGCATGAGCTCGAGCGCCAGTCCGAGCTCACCGCCCGCGCCGAGATCCGTGCGCTGCAAGCCCAGATCAACCCGCATTTCCTGTTCAACACGCTGAACACCATCGCGGCGCTCACTCGCACCGAGCCACTGCGGGCTCGCGAGCTCCTGCGCGAGTTCTCCCAGTTCTATCGCGCCACGCTCGAGAACTCCGGTCAGCTCATTCCCGTCAAGCGGGAGATCGCCCAGACGTTGCGCTACCTGAAGTTCGAGAAAGCCCGCTTTGGCGAGGACCGCATCGTCGTGACCACCAATGTGGACGAGGACGCCGAGGACATGCAGATCCCTGCGTTCGTCATCCAGCCGCTGGTGGAGAACGCCGTGCGCCATGCCATGCCAGATGAGGGGCCGCTCAGTATTTCCATCACCGTGGCCATGGCGGGGGACCGCGCGGTGTCCATCGAGGTCGCCGACGACGGCGTGGGCATGGACGAGCAGACCGCCATGCGCTTGTTCGATCAATCGGTGACGCCCCCCGACCCCAATGCGCCCCAAGGCGGTGGCGCGGGCGTTGCCATGCACAACATATCTGAGCGCATCAAGCGCTTCTACGGGCCCAACTCGCGCACGAGCGTCGAGTCCGAGCCCGGACATGGAACCGCCGTTCGTCTGCATCTCGATCTTGAGGGTAGTATGTACGACGAGGGGTAGAATGGGTACGAGACCGTACGGACGGCGTCTGCGCCGGGTCCCATCTATAGGAATGAAAGGTAATCGATTTATATGCTACGTGCGATGATCGTCGATGACGAGGCCCCTGCGCGCTCTGAGCTGCGTTTCCTCTTGGAGCAGACGGGCAAGATCGGCTCCATCACCGAGGCGTCGAGCGTCCGCTCCGCCATCGAGATGCTCATGGGGACGAGGGTCGACGTCGTGTTCCTGGATATCTCGATGCCCGGAGCGTCGGGTCTGCAGCTTGCCGAGGCCCTCTACAAGCTCAAGAATCCGCCTGCGATTGTATTCGTGACCGCCTATAGCGACCATGCGGTCGAGGCGTTCGACGTGGATGCGGTCGACTATCTCATGAAGCCGGTCGAGGAGGCCCGCTTGGACCGCGCGATCGAGAAGGTCATCGCCCGCGCCAAGCCGGTGCCGGCCGAGCCCGCGGCCAAGCCCACCAACATCGAGCGCATCCCGGTGGAAAAGGGCGGTCGCAAGGTCCTCATCCCGGTCGACCAGATTCGCTTCATCATGGCCAAGGACGATTACTCCTGCATCTTCACGGAGGATGATCGCTACCTCTCCACCACCTCGCTTGCGCAGTTCGAGTCCAAGTTGGGCGAGTTCGGCTTCTTCCGCGTGCATCGTCGCTATATCGTGAACCTCGTCAACGTCGAAGATGTCGAGACCGTGTCTTCCGGTGCCATTCAGCTCGGCGTGAGCGGCGTGGATGAGCGCATCCCCGTGAGCCGCCGCCGTGTGGTGCCGCTCAAGAAGGCGTTGAACCTGTAATGGCGCGCCGCATCGACATCGTCTCGGATACGCACGGCTATCTCGCACCGGAGCTCAAGCGCGAGATCGACGGGTGTGACCTGTTGATCCATGCGGGGGACATCACTTCGGAGTCCAATTGGGCCGAGCTTGAGGTGAGCGTGCCTGCCATTCGCGGCGTGCTCGGCAACAATGACGGCTTTTACGCGTACGGCCCCGAGGTCGTTCGTTTGAACGAGTTCACGTACGAGGGCCTGCGCTTCGCTGTGTCGCACTTCCGCGAGCGACTGCCCTTGGGCGACGTCGACGTGGCCGTGTGCGGTCACACGCACCGCGCCATGATCGAGCGCCTTGATGGTTGCTTGGTGATCAACCCGGGTTCGGCTTCATTGCCGCGCGGCATGCGCGGGCCCACCATCGCGCGTTTGATGGTGGAGGCGGGCCGAGTTCTCTCGGCCGAGATCATCGATTTGTAGGGAGGGGCCGCGCACGTGCGCGGCCCTTTTTTCTTAGATGAGCGATGGGCTTGGAGAAAAAGTTTTTTCGCTCGTCGGCGCGAAAAAGCCCGCTTAAGTCGAATTGCACCGCACTTGACCTGCGGTTTTACCGTCATTGGGCAACGGGAAAAAATTTTTGAAAAAGTTCTTGCGTCCGTTGTCGTTCTCTGTGTATACTAATCCCTGCAGCAAGGAGCACAAGCGAATTGCCTGCCTGGGGAGTTAGCTCAGTTTGGTTAGAGCGCCGGCCTGTCACGTCGGAGGTCGCGGGTTCGAGCCCCGTACTTCCCGCCATCGCAATTAAAGCCTCGTCTTCGGACGGGGCTTTTTGCGTTAGATATGCATCTAAAAGTGCATGAGTTCCCAAAAGGACGTTTTTGGTCAAACGTTGTATAGTAGATGAACAGATTTGATATAAATTGATAGGGGGTCTTCTCAGGCCCACCTATATTCATACTGATTGTGTTTAACCTGCGGCCGAGTGGCGTGAAGCCCAGCAAGGAGTTTATTGAGATGGATATCTCCCGCAAAACCGATTACGCCCTCCGAATGCTGGCAATGCTTGCCGAAGGTAACGAGAGCCTTCTGTCGGTCCGTACCGCCGCCGAGGCAGTGGATGTCCCGTATTCCTTCGCTCGCTCGATCCAGCACGGTCTGGTTCAGGCCGGCATCGTGGAGAGCCTGCGCGGCGTGCGCGGTGGTATGCGCCTGCGCCTTGAGCCGTCCGAGATCACCATTCGCCAGATCGTCGAGGCCGTGCAGGGTCCGCTCGTCATGAACGACTGCACCGCCGAGGAGGGCATGTGCCCGCGCATGGAGTGCTGCTGCTATCACCCCATCTGGGTCGGTGCTCAGGAGCTGCTGCGCGACTACCTCGATTCCGTGACGCTTGACGATGTGGTCAATCACCGTCAATATCCCGCTGTTGACGTTAAATTCACCGATCGCGACCGCTTTGTCGAGTACGCGTCGTGTGGGAAGGTGTGCGGCAAGTAAGCTGCTCGCCCTTAAGGAGCACGCATGGACATGAACCCCTTCCGTACGCTTGTGAGGACGGAAGGGGTTCGTCTGTATCGCGACCTTCCGTGGCGCCGCACGCGCGACCCGTATGAGATATGGCTGTCCGAGGTCATGTTGCAGCAAACGCAGGTGGCGCGCGTGGAGACCCGTTGGGTCGAATGGCTGGACCGGTTCCCGAGCGTGTTCGCCCTCGCCGAAGCCGGCACTGCCGAGGTGTTGGCGGCGTGGCAGGGCATGGGTTACAACCGTCGTGCGTTGGCGCTCAAGGCGGCGGCCGAGCAAATCGCGTTCGATTACGACGGCGTCTTTCCCACTGAAGTGAAGGAGCTCGTCGCCCTGCCCGGTATCGGACCTGCGACGGCACAGGGGATTCGGGCGTTCGCCTTCGATCTGCCCGGGGTGTACCTCGAGACGAACGTGAGGACCGTGGTGCTGCACCATCTCTTTCCCGACGTGCCGTCTGTGCCCGACAAGGAGCTCGTCCCCATCGTCGAGGCGACCTGCCCGGCGGGGTTGGGCTCGCTCGAAAAATCGAGTGACGGCGATGTGGGGCCCCTGGGCGCTTATGCCGTTCCTCAGGACGAAGATGATACGCCCCGGTCTTGGTATTACGCGATGCTCGATTACGGCGCATACCTGAAAAAGACCGTTCCCAACCCCTCTCGACGCGCTAAGGCCTATACGCGCCAGTCGAAGTTCGAGGGGTCCCGTCGCCAGAAACGCGCTGAGGTCGTGCGCATGCTTCTCGCGGCGGGCGAACTCGGGGAGGGGATGGATGTCCCGTCCGTGCACGCGGCCCTTTGCGCTTCCGAGCGCGATGCAGGCCGAGCTCCCGTGGAGCGCGAGCTGGTCGAGTCCATTCTCTCGGATCTGGAACGCGAGGGGTTCTGCCGTGAAAACGAAGGGGTTTGGCGCATCGCCTGATTGGGGCATCGTTGAATTGGGGTACAACTATCTCATTGGGACGGTTTCTCGATAGGGGCCGGCCCGTCATCGGGTCGTGGATGTGGTGCAGTCGCGGCGCCGTGCCTGTGTTGCACCACCGAGGGAGGAACTCATGGATTTCGAGCAGTCGCAGACCAAGAAGAACCTCGAGGCCGCATTTGCCGGCGAGTCTCAGGCGCACACCAAGTATCGTTACTACTCTTCCAAGGCCAAGAAGGAGGGTTTCGTCCAGATTTCCAACATCTTCATGGAGACGGCCCTGAACGAGGCTGAGCACGCCAAGCTGTGGTTCAAGGAGCTGCACGGCGGCGATATCCCGAGCACGCTGGAGAACCTGCGTGACGCGGCGGCGGGCGAGAACTACGAGTGGACCACCATGTACGACGAGTTCGCCAAGACCGCCGAGGAAGAGGGCTTTACGGCCATCGCCGCCAAGTTCCGCGGCGTCGGCGCTGTTGAGAAGGCCCATGAGGAGCGCTACAACAAGCTTGCCGAGCGCGTTGAGAAGGGCGAGGTCTTTACTCGCGAGGGCGTGAAGGTTTGGAAGTGCCTGAACTGCGGTCATCTGCATGTCGGCCCCACTGCACCGGACATGTGCCCCGTGTGCGCCCATCCGCAGGCCTATTTTGAGGAGCAGGTCGTCAACTACTAG
>X13_Wolf__coassemble_140_pt1 | contig 24281 bp, 14 predicted proteins | sample X13_Wolf__metabat2_high_PE_009 | metagenome-assembled genome bin X13_Wolf | reverse complement strand
GAAGTAGTTCTGGAGGGTGATGGTGGCCAGCGTCTGGTTCTCCTCACGAACCAGCACGCCCTCTTTGGCCTCGATAGCCTGGTGCAGGCCCTCGGAGTAACGACGGCCCTCCATGATGCGACCGGTGAACTCATCGACGATCTTGACCTCGCCGTTGGTCACCACGTACTGCTTGTCGCGATGGAACATGTACTGGGCTTTGAGCGCCTGCTGAAGATGGTTGACGAGGGCGCCGGACAGATCGCTGTAGATATCCTCGATGCCGAGGCGCTGCTCGATCTTCTTCAGACCCTGCTCGGTGGCGGCGATGGTGTGCTTGGCCTCATCCATGACGAAGTCACCGGTGGCCTCGACCGCCTCGCCGGAAAGCATGTCGAAATTGGCCTCCTCGCCCTGAGTGAGGCCGCGGACGGCGCGGGCGAAGTCCTTGTAGGTGCTGGCGCTCTTGGTGCCGGCACCGGAGATGATGAGAGGCGTACGCGCCTCATCGATCAAGATGGAGTCAACCTCGTCGACGATGGCGAAGGCGTAGCCGCGCTGAACGCGCTGACCGGCGCGCAGAACCATGTTGTCGCGCAGGTAGTCGAAACCGAACTCGGAATTGGTGCCGTATGTGACATCGGCATCGTACGCGCGGCGTTTCAGATCGAGCGGCATGCCGTTCTGCAACAGACCGACCTCGAGCTTGAGGAAGCGGTAGATGTGGCCCATCCACTCGGAGTCGCGCTTGGCGAGGTAGTCGTTGACGGTGACGATATGGACGCCCTTACCGGCGAGCGCGTTGAGATAACCGGCGACCGTGGAGACAAGGGTCTTGCCCTCGCCCGTCTTCATCTCGGAGATCATGCCGTCATGCAGGGCCATTCCGCCGATGAGCTGCACGTCGAAGTGGCGCAGGCCGAGTGTGCGGCGAGAGGCCTCACGCACAACGGCGAAAGCATCGGGCAACAGGTCGTCGAGGGTCTCCCCCGCTGCGAGGCGCTCGCGCAGGACCCTCGTCTGATCCTGGAGCCCCTCGGAGTCCATGGCCTGGTACTTGGGCTCGAGACCGTTGATGACGTCGACTGTCTTCCAATAACGCTTCAAATCCTTCTCGGCGCCGAAGGAGAGCAGCTTAGAAACGAATCCCATTTGGTTTCCTCTTCACGATGACCCATGCACACGCACGCGAAGCATCCGCATGCTGCTATGCATGGGGCATAGACACAATTAAGGAAACTTTAGCCAAATGGAACGCATACTATGCGCAAGATATACGTCCTCACAAAATCGACCCCACAAGACGCCGAAAAGCCGCCACGGCGTATGAATCGGCGGTGCATTTTGCATCACGTCGCGAGCGCCCCGCGTTTTGTTGCAGTGCGGCGGCGCAGCGTGAAGTATCAAGCTCGCTCACTGCGACAGAATACGAGGTAGACGCCTCGCTCGCACAGCGGTCTACTCGGCAACCCCATCCGCTACTGCAACAAAACGCAAAACGCCCCGCACCAGGTACTCCTGACACGGGGCGTTTTGTCTCAACGCGAGCGATACGCGGGCGAGTTACTCGGCAGCAGCCTCGGTCTCGACCTCGGCCTCAGCGGCGGTCTCCTCGACAGGAGCCTCCTCGGCCTTCTTGGCGGCCTCAGCGGCAGCCTTCTTCTCGTACTCAGCGGCACGCTTGGCCTTCTCGGCGAGCTTGGCCTCGCGCTCGGCGGCCTTCTTGGCAGCGGCCTCCTCGGCAGCGGCCTGCTTGGCGGCCTTCTTGGCGGCCTCGCGCTCGAGGGCAGCCTGAGCGGCGCCACCGAACTTGTCGGCGAAGCGCTGGACGCGTCCACCGGTGTCGACGAACTTCTGCTGGCCGGTGTAGAACGGGTGGCACTCGTTGCAGAGCTCGACCTGGATCTCGGACTTGGTGGAATGGGTCTTGAAGGTGTTGCCGCAGCTGCAGCGCACCGTGCACTCCACGTACTCGGGATGGATGCCAGACTTCATGGCAGGGCTCCTCTTCTGGTCGCGTCCTGGTTACCGACCAGGACAAAGGGGTGACTTGGTTTCCGACCAAGTCAAAATAGCTTGTCAATGCTACCACACCGACAAGAAAAGGGGACGGGCGCACAAAAGCACCACGTCCCCTTGGCCGCTTGACCCGAACTGGCTTCTGCTCGATCGCCAGCCTTTAACGGCGGCGGCGCTTGGCGCCAGCGGCCACGAGGCCCATGCCGCTAACGAGTGCCGTACCGACCATGGCCATCGAGACATCGCCAGTTGCGACCAGCTTGTCGTCCGATTGACCAGAGGGCTTGGAGCTCGGCTTGTCAACGGGCTTGTCGCCGGGCCTATCGCCAGGCTGCTGCTCGGGACCCGGCAGCGGCTCGGGCTCAGGCTCGGGACCGGGGTTCGGGACCACCTTGGTGAACTTGGCGACGAGCGTCAGGTCCTCGGTGACGGGCGTGGAAAAGTTGTACTTCTTCTCACCCAGGAACCAGCCATCAAAGGTGTAGCCGTCCTTCTTGGGCGCGGTGGGCTCGGCGAGGGTCTTGCCGTCCTCAACCACAACGGTATCGACCACTTTGCCGTCGACCTCAAACGCTACGGCATGCGTAGCGGGGGTCGGCGGAACCGGATCGTCGGCCGTGCGCTTAAAGCGCGCCTCGAGCGCGATGTTGTAGTCGGCGGTCACCTTGTAGACACGGTCGATCGAGACGGGCTCGGTAGAACACGGAGCAAACCAACCGACGAACTCAAGCTCATCGGTGAGTTCGGCGGTCAGGGTGACCGTAGAGCCCGCCCTGACCTCGGCGCGGTAGACGAACTTCGATTCATCCTGATCCTCGACAGAGCCGGTAAACGCAGAAACCGGCTTGCCAGTCGCGAGATTAAGATCTCCATCCTCATTCACGTCGTAGCTCTTTCCCGATACATACACGGTATTCGTGCTGGCAGGCTTGTTCGCGATATCGAACTCGGAGACGGCGACCCAGTCGTCATTGGACTTGGTGGCCTCGAAACGAATGCCGCATACCGTCTCCTCAGGGAAGCTGATTGTCTTCTTAGAGGCATCGTTCTTGAAGGTCACATTCTTTGCGACTTCTTTCCACGAACCATTCTTCTCAGTGCGAATATAAAGACTTGCCTCGGTCACGCGGCCGCTCGAATTGTCGGGTCGCGGCGTAAATGAGAACTGGTTGATGGTGTAGGCCTTGTCGAAATCGAACTCCACCCAAATGGGATTGGTCACCGACAAGCGTCCGTTTTTGTTCTCCTCGGTCGCATCTTTCCAATTGGAGTGCCAAATGGACGACTGGTCACCGTCGAGAGCATGGCTCAGATGTCCCCCGTGGTCCTCGCCCGTCTGGGTCCAAGAGTTGGTCCTCTCATCCCAAGCAGCCTTATTGAACTGGTCGACGGCAGATGCCGGAGCAACGCGGACGTTGTCAATCTTGGCGGCGATGGCATTGGTCTTGGAGCCGATACGCTGCAGCGGGAGGGTAAGTGTGGCGTTGTCGATGCCATCCTTCTTTACCATGTCAGCATCGAAGAACCGGCCGCTTGCCCTGCCGACGAGCACGCCGTCAACGTAGAGTGAAGTGGACTCCATGTCGCCGTCGGCATTGCCGGCCGGACGAACACCGTCGATCGCATTGGTGGCAATGCGAATGTTGACCTTTTTGCCAACGGGCAACTTGTAGTCGAAATAATAATCATACAGCTCTCGGGTGAAGCCGAGCTTGCCGTTATCCATGACGCGGATGTCAAGCGTCCCATAGGGAGCATCGGCCTCGAAAAGGACGTCGCCCGGGCAGGCAGGCTCGGTGAGCTCGATGTCAAAGGAGAGCTCAGAACCTGCGGCAACCCTGGCGAGCGGGGAGCTCACGTAAGACTCGCCGCCTTCAAGGAGCAGCTTGCCGCCCTCGATTGCAGCCTTTTTACCTTGCTGGAGGTCGCGGCCATTCTTGCTTCCGTCAGCCAGATTGTCGAATGCGTACTCGGCATAGGTATCGCCGATCTTGCTCGCCTTGCTGTAGGGGTTCACACGAGGGGCGTCGCCGGTCTTGGCAACCAGCGAACGCAGGCTGTCCGCAGAGCCCTTCTCCTTACCGGTGGGAGCCCAGGTCTTCTCGGCGTAGAACGGCATAGCGTCGAAGAAGCGCGCATACTCGTCAGCCTCGGACAGGCCGGAAGCACGGGTGTCGATGTTGTCGTTCCAGATGGCATAGGCCGCACCGAGCATCTGCTCATCACCTGAGGGCAGGTACTTGTATCCGCCGCCCTTCACGCGTACGCGCTCCGGAGCGAACTCGTTGAAGACGCGGTTCGTATTGAGATAATCACCGTAGGCATCCTTGCGGCAGCCATCGCCGTTGGGGACCATATAGCCGAAGTTATCGATGGTGTTGATGAGGTCAAAGCCCATCTCGTACATCTTGACACCGTCGGCCCAGTCGGCCGACCAGAGGTTCATCTGTGTACGGCCATGCTCGCCATTGATGGCAGCGTCGACGATGGGGTCACCCTGGCCGAGCCACGTGAGGCCGCCCCACATGCGCACGGTATTCGTCCGCTTGACGTGCGGAAGCAGCTCGTTCAAGAACGTGTGGTACACAGGCGAGCCATTGTTGACCAAAAATTCGTCGGCACCCACATGAACGACCGTGTTCTCATCAAAGACGGGATTCGGCCCGGTCGTGTAGTCGTCGAAGATGGACGTAATTACGCCCATGGATCCCTGTTTACGGAGATCGAAATGGTCGATGGCAGGACGATCGGAATTGACAGTCAACCCCTCACCGTGAACGGCAAGCTCAGGCCAGACGCGCGTGAAGGCAACAGCATGGGCGGGCATATCGATCTCGGGCACAACATTCATGCCGAGAGCCCGTTCGCTCTGGATGAAATCACGGAACTCGTCTTTGCTCATGAAGTAGTCGGAAGCAGTGGGAGAAGCGCCCGTCGCCTCATTTTTCACACTGCTCTCAAGACGAAACGCCGCGTAGGCCTTCCACGCCTCCTCCTCGGTCTTATAGTCCTCAAGGAAAATCAAGTTGTCCGAAAGATGGGCCTGGAAGTCGTTCATCTTGTAGTAGCGCATGGTGCGCGTAGCCATCTTCATCATGTCGAGCGACACGGGCTTGCGCGCAACGTCCCACATGAAGCCACGGACTTCGAAACGCGGATAGTCACGCATCTGCCCCACGGGGAATCCAGAGTCGTCGAGTTTAGTCATCTGCAGAATGGTCTGCATGGCATACATGTTGCCGGTCACCGCAGGAGCAGTGACGTTAATGCGGTCGGGCTCAATCTCCATGACGTAGCCCTCGTCACCAAGAAGCACGTCATCGGCAGGGCTGGCAAGCGTGAAGTGAATCGCTCCGGCCCCGGCGTCACCGCGTGAGGACGCAAGGTCCCTTCCCGTGAAATCCTTGTAATCGGCAACGAACTCGTCGACGATCGGCTTGAGTGTATCGTCGCTATACGTGATGGCAGTCATAGCACCGAGGGCGAGCTTTGCATCAGAGTTGGAATACCACTCCTGGATCTCGGGGACAACAGAGGGCTTGACGTTCTTGCCAGCGGGCTGCGTGTTGACGCCCTTAACAAGGTAGACGATATCGTTAGTAACGGCCCTCTCATCGGTGCCCTCCTTAGACACCTTCCAGGAGACCTTGACGAACTTATCGGTGAGCGGATGATGGACGGAACGATCGTCGCCAATGACCTGCTCGAAGTCGGCGCCATTGAGTTCGACCTTGAAGCCCGCGGGCACCTGGGGCAGGGCGACCTCGGTCACGCCCGCCTCGACGGTCTGGTTGCCCATGCGGTTGAGCCTCTTGATAACGCCCTCGAGCGACTCGTTCACGGTCTGCACGTTGGTATAGGCCTCGAGCTCGACAACGGACACGCCGTTCCATTTGGTGTCACCCGTTGCAACATCAAAGTTGGTGAGACGAATCTTCTTGGCGATGATTGGCTGACCGAGCGTCACGCGCACACGAGGCTCATACCCCTTGCCGCTCGTTGCGTTCTGCACAACCTGAGCGCTTGTCCAGGCATCCGAACCAGGCGTCTGATACTGAACCTCAAAACCGCGAACGTTGCTCGGCCTCACATCTGAATTGCGCGTCTCAAATTCAACGTCCACAAACTGGATCTTGGAAGCCTCCTTGAGATCGGCCTCGAGCCACGTGTCAGTATCTTTAGCCGGCGCATTCTCACCACTGGACCAGCGAGACTTGCTTCCGCGATCGCCGTCGGCAGCCTTATCGGCGCCCAGACCATCGCTCTCCTGACCGCTTGCACGCATGGTGGCGCCCTGGACATGGTTGACGTTCTCGGTGTCCACGGCGTCGACCTGCTCGTTGGAGTAGGCCTCGAACTCGGCGACGGAGACGCCGTTCCATTCAGTGCTGCCCTTGAGCACATCGAACTTGGTCAGGCGCACAGCCTTGGCGTTGATCGGCTGATCGAGCTTGAGCTTCACGACGGCCTCGTAACCACCGCCCTCGACCGTCTGCGTGCGGCTGAACTCGGTGGCCTTCCGCCACGGGCCATCGTCGGTCTCCTTGTACTGGAGTTCGAATCCCTTCACATTGCTCGGCGTAGGCGGGGCGCCTTCGGCACGGGCCTCAAAGATGATCTTGAAATACGACAGGCGCGTGGGCTGGGCAAAGGTCGCCTGCAGATAGGTGCTCTCATCCTTGGCGGGCAGCTCGTCACTCGTGGACCAACGGCTGTCATGATGGTCCCCGGAGTCGTCCTTGCCGTCAGCGGCCTTGTCGGCCGTAAACTTGCCCTCGTTGGGCGCCGCCGACATGCGCGTACCTTGGCTGCGGACGTGATTGACGTTTTGCGTCTCCACTACCTCGCCTGCGGCAAACGCGCTGAGTGGCAGCCATGCCGAGCACAGCAGCGCGGCGGCAAATGCAAAAGGCACCCACCTCCTTTGCGTGGATGCCTTGATTACCTTCTTCATAACTCGCGTCTCCTTTCCCCCTCAGGGAGCTCGATCGACAGAATCTGTCGGATTATCGAACACCCGTTGCAAGGAAAGGGCCTTGAGCCGTGCATTTCCCATAAACGTAGTTGGATTATCGGTAAGTGGGTAAACGACGCGCCTTACCCCGCGATGCAGCCGCGGCACTTGGCGCGCTTGTCCAGCGGAATGTACTCACCAGACTCGAGCACCGAGCGATATGCCGGGCGGATGATGCGGTGGGCGCAAATGAGCTCCTCCATGCGGTGGGCAGCCCAGCCCGCGGTACGGGCGACGGCGAACAGCGGCGTGAACATGGCCTCGGGAATCCCAAGCATCTTGTAGATGAAACCGGTGTACAAGTCGATGTTCGCGCAGATGGGCTTGGTAGTGCCGCGGACATCGACCATCACCTGGGGCGCGAGCTTCTCGATGCGCTCAATAAGCTCGAACTCCGCCCCCATGCCCTTGGCGTTCGCAAGGCCGCGGGCGTAGCGCTTGCACAGCACCGCACGCGGGTCGGAAAGCGTGTAGACCGCATGGCCCATGCCGTAGATGAGGCCGCTGCCGTCGAACGCCTGGCGGCGCAGGATCTTTTCGAGATAGGCGGCCAGCTCGTCCTCGTTCTCCCAGTCACCAACGTTGGCTCGGACGTCCTCGTGCATCGCCATGACCTTGGCATTGGCGCCGCCATGTCTCGGGCCCTTGAGCGAGCCGATCGCCGCGGCATAAGCGGAATACGCATCCGTACCGGAACTCGAAAGCACGCGGCAGGCGATGGTGGGGTTGTTGCCGCCGCCATGCTCCGCGTGAAGCATGAGCATGACGTCGAGAAGCATGGCCTCTTCACGCGTGTAACCGTCCTCGCCGCGCAGGATCTGCAAGATCGCCTCGGCAGTCGAAAAACCCGCCTCGGGGATGGGGACAGACGCGCGCTTGCCGCTCACCTGGGCGCTATGGAAGGTCTGCGCGAACGCAGCCAGACGCGGCAAACGAGACAGCAGCGAGATCGCGACGTCGACCTCGTGCTCGGGCGTGATGTTGTCGGGGTCCGCATCAAACGCGTACAGCAACAGGACGGCGCGCTGGAGCGCATTCATGATCGAGGGGCTCACCGTGGTGATCGGGAATTGACGAACGAATTCGCTCGACAGGTGACGATAGGCACCGAGGCGGCCGTTGAAATCATCGAGCTCCTCGGCAGTCGGGAGCTCGCCGGTGATGAGCAGGTAGGCGACTTCCTCGTAGCCAAAGCGGCCCTCCGCCTGCGCATTGGTGATGAGGTCCTCGATGTCGTAGCCGCGCAGGATCAGATGACCCTCATCGGGCACGACCTTCCCATCGACGCGCTTGTAGCCATGGACATCGGAGATGCGCGTGAGACCGGCAACGACGCCGGACCCGTCGGCATTTCGCAGGCCGCGCTTGACGTCGTAGGCGCGGAAGATATCCTCGCCGTATTCCTCCGAGGGAATGTCGTGATACAGGCGCTCGGACGCCCCATCCACGCGACGGCTCGCCTCGTAGTCGAGGACGAGGCGGCTCAGGTGATCGTCGAAGCGATAGTAAATGTTATGCGCGTCGTAGGACATGGGGCTCCTTCTTTGACGAGCGCCCCGGCACGCGGCCGGGGCGGGCTGAACGAGTCTGGCGCAGCAAGCCGACGGATGGCGCAAAACCCATCCCGCGGCACGTGCCGCTACAGGCGGTACATGAACTGGAAGACGTCCTCACGCTGCATCTCAACCGTTACGCCGAGCGTCTCACCGGCGGAGACAAGCTCCTCCTGGAGCTGCGTGAAATCGAGCGTCGCGCTGGAGACGTCCGCGAGAAGCGTCATGGTGAAGATGTCCTCGATGATGCTCTGGGTGATATCGCGAATATCCACGTTCGCCTCGGAGAGAATGCGCGTCACACCGGCGACGATCCCGGGGCGGTTCTTGCCAAGGACGGTGATGACCACGCGGCTGGAAGGTGTCTCTGTCATGAGAGGGTCCTTTCGAACGATGTGAGGCGGCGCAATCGACCTTGTGGTGAAGCGCACTCCATTGCGATGCAGTGCTCCTAGTCTATCCGATTTCGCCTCCGACCACGTACAATCCACGGTCGAACGGGCGAAGGCTCTCGCCCGTTACAGGGATTCGAGGACGCGTCGCATCTCGGACTGCACCGCATGCTCGACATTGCTGCCGATCACGCGATCTGCCACGGCGCGCAAGGCGGGCCTTCCGTTCGCCATCGCGCAACCCGTTCCCACAAAGCGGATGATCTCATAGTCGTTCATCGCGTCGCCGAACGCCATGACCTCGGACGCATCGATGCCGTGATGCTCCATGACCTGGGCGATGCCCGATGCCTTCGATATACCTGGCTGCATGACGTCGATGTAGGAGCTGCCCGAGGGGGCGAACGTGAAAAGGCCGCCGAGCTCGCGCTGGAGCACGTAGGCGTTGTCCATCACGTTGCCGTCGTCGCAGAAGATACTCGCCTTGATGATGCTCACCTGCGGCGAGGGCAGCTCGTAGATACGCTCGACATTGGGCAGGTCCTTATCGACTTCGCGCACGAACCTGTCCTCATCGTCGAGAAGATAGGACTTGGTTCGGTCGAACAGCGCCAGGTGCATGTTGGGGAACATAGCGACCGTCTTGGCGAGCCGGCGAATCGCAAGGTGCGAGTAGACCTCGCGATCGATCTGCACGCCATCGGCAAAGACCTGGGCACCGTTGGACGCGACAAAATCCATACGGTCCTTCACCGGAGAGAAGAAATCGCAGAGGCGATCATACCGGCGCCCGGAGCTCGCGACGAAACGCACGCCGCGCTCCCTCAGGGCGAGGATGAGACCGAACGTCTCCGGCGGCACCTGGCCGTTTTGGTCGAGGAGCGTGCCGTCCATATCGGAGGCGATGAGTTTTATCTTGCTGACCATACGTATGACCTCCCAACATATCGGCAGGTCCGCGCGTCGGCAGACGCAATCGCGCCGACCCTGCGGCTTCACCTTAGGGTACCCAGTCGACCACGCCGCAAGCAGCCCCCATCAAAGGATCGGAAAGTCCAGCCCGAGCAAACGAGATACAGCAGCGAGCGTCGCCGCGGGGTCAAAAAGCAAGCTATTCGGCAAAAAAGCGGCAGACGAGCAAGTGGGAAGCGGGATCGACAACGCCCGGCCCCAAATCCTCGACGACGTCAACCGAAATCGAGCGTCCAAGATGCTCAGCAAGATATGTTCTCAACAGCTCCATCGCGCGAGGTTGCACGATGGCGACCATATCATCTCGACGTGCGAGCTCCATGAGCGTATCACCAGAAGCAAGACCATGGGCCTCAAGGAATGAATACCATGGAGCCGTGTGACTCTCCCATCCACCCACGGGCAACATGTTTTGAGGGAAATCCCATTCCTCGAATTCCAGTGCATTGAAGGCGCCATAGAGCAGCTTCTGCGTATGAACGCAGACGACGAGCTGCTCGGGATGATCCTCGACGTATTCATGCGCCGCAGCAACAGTGGGCGCAACCGCTTGCGCGCTCAAGGGCGAAACGGTCAGGCGGAAAAACCCAAAGCACCCAACGCAGGCGCCGAGGGCGACGAATACGGGGATAGCGGTCGCAAAACGTCCGAACAAGACGTTACGCTCGCGCGAAGTTGCCGCATGTTTGCCAAGTTGCGCGCCTCGCGGCGCGAACCCACACGTCGAGAGGGCGAAAAGCGCAACGATGAACAGGGGGATTACCACATGCAAGCGCGGACGGGCACGCAGGACAAGGACACCGCATCCCACAAACAGCATGAACACGATTCCAAAAGCGAGCACGCCCACATCTCGTCGATTGAGGTCGCGAGCTACAAGCCAAGCCAGGAGACCCGTGACGCATACGAACGCCAACAGCAAATATGTCGTCTTTGCCCCAAAGGAGTCCAGAAGGTTGTCGGCATTGAAGCGCGTCGACGCTGCGCCAATTCGGTCGAACAAGGCAGTGCCGAAAACATCTTCATCAATAAAGTCCCAGTCATACATCACTTCAACGTCATTTTCAGAAAGCCGAGGGGCAATCTCTCGCACCTCATCGACATCAAGGGCAGGGTAGTCAAGCACCGATCGGCCGGCATCGAGATACGCAGGATACGACTGCCAACCCGGTGCAAGGCGATATGCAATCTGCCCGGACACAACGGTCAGGGCGATGCAGCCGACTGCAGCGATACCGCGCACAACCGAGGACAAACGACGGTTCCGCATAAAAACCCAGATGGCAAAAGGCGAGAATACCGCCAAAGCCGCCATGCCCGACTCTGGCCTCAAGCCATAACCGGCGATAATCAGCGCACAACCGGCGACATCGCTCACCCGAACATGAGCGTCGCGTTCGAAAGCGCAGTGACGGAGCAACAGCATGAAACCAGCGGATATCACCAGGAAGGCAACGACGGTATACGTGAAGTAACCAAGCGTCACCACTTCTAGAGCAACCAGGACCGCCGTAAGAGAGAGACACAAGGCATCGCGAAATCCACCACGCCACAGATGGTCGTATGCAATCGCAAAGGAAATGAACGTACCCACGAGCAGCATGAGCGGGTACCACGGGACGGCGGGAAAAACACGATACAACAGCGTCAGGGGCACGCTCACGGGAGCAAGGGTGTAGGGCATGAGCAGGGCATTGTCAGCATTGAGGAATCGCCCGCTCGCAAAAAGCGCCTGAACTTGGTCATCAGGGTTCATGGAGTAGAAGGGGAACTCAAAAATGCAAAGCACGACAATCGGAACGAGCGCGGTAATCGCGCTCAGCAGAGGGACTATGGGATCGGAGCGCCATGCGCCACGCCCGTCCAAAGACTGCGCCTTCACATGGAATCCACCGCATTCAACGCTCTCCGCCATTACGGCACCGACCTTTCCGACACTTCGCCGCGCGTGGGCGCATCACGCCCGCGGCAATTCCCCGTCCGTCGTCTCGGAGATGATGTAGCGCGGACGCCCCTTGCTCTCCAGATAAATACGCCCGACATATTCACCCACAACCCCAAGCGACACCATAACAAGCCCGCCTACGAACCAAATCGAAACCATCAGGCTCGACCAGCCCGCAACCACATGGCCCGTAAACGCCTGAACCAAGGTATAGACCACCATGATGAAACTCACCGCGAGCGAAACGATACCGAGCATCGTAACCCAGCGAATGGGTTTGACGGAAAATGAGGTGATGCCCTCAAGGGCAAACGAAACCATTTTTTTGAGCGGGTATTTGGATTCGCCGGCAAAGCGCTCGGCCCTCACGTAATACACGACGTCAGTCGTGAAACCAAGCGCGGGCACGATGCCGCGAAGGAACAGGTTGACCTCCGTGTATTGGGACAACGCCTCCAAAGAGCGACGACCCATGAGACGATAGTCGGCGCAGTTAGATACCATCTCAACACCGAGCCATGCCATCAAATCGTAAAACATGCCGGCGGTCCCACGCTTGAAGGCCGTATCCGTATCGCGATTAGAGCGAACGCCATACACGATTTCCGCACCGGCATCATGCTTGACAAGCATCTCATCGATGGCATCGATGTCATCCTGCAAATCGGCATCAAGGGAGATCGCACAATCATACCCTCGATCGAGAGCCTCCATGAGGCCGGCGTATAGGGCGTTCTGATGACCTTCGTTGTGCGCGAAACTAATTCCCGAGAACCAAGGCTGCCTAGGAGAAAGTCCCATTGAAGATGGATCATCATGCAGGGTACGAATCAAAAACCAGGTCAGATCGCGACTCCCATCATTCACGAAAAGGACGCGACTATCCTTGGAAATGGCTCCCCGCCCAAACAGGGAGTCGAGCTTCTCTGAAAGGCGCCGGCTCGTCTCGGGAAGAACATCCTCCTCGTTATAGCACGGGACAACGACGCACAAACGCGGTGCGACGGGTGACGACGCAGAGACCCGACAGTCGTTAGTCATATCGTGCACCACATTTCTCATCGGATGACGTCAGAACAGTCGCAGTATACCACCAGCTTAGACCTAGCCAACCGGCTCGGAACCATCGAGACAATGCCCCCCATTGCCGCGACAAGCGACACGGAGCTCGATAATGGAACCAATGGCCCCTCCAACACCCTTATGCGTACTGGAACCTGGTCACGTCGAACATGCCCTCGGGCCTGATGCGCAGGGCGGGAATGACGGGCAGCGGCAGGAAGATCATGCCCATGATCGGATCGAGCGGAGGCTCGATGCCCATCGCGCGGGCCGCCCCCATAAAGGAGTCGTGCTCGCGGGCGACTGCTTCCGCCGTCTTGTCACTCATGAGGCCACCGAGCGGCAGGTCGATCTTGGCGACGATCTCACCGTCCTGCACGAGAACGAAGCCGCCCTGTCCCACGGCCTCGACAGCCGCGAGCATGTCCGTCGGGTTGTCCCCCACCACGCAAACATTATGCGAATCGTGACCGATGGTGCTCGCAATGGCCCCGCCCGTGATGGTGAAACCGCGCACCCAGCCTTGGCCGATGTGCTTTCCCGCCAGTCCCGCGCCCGCAGGGCCGTCGCCGTCCACGCCGGCCCCCTGCGCCGCGACACCGCGGCCATGACGCTCAATGAGCATGATGCGGCGCAGGCCCTCATCCGTTTCCGGATGCGCCATGCCGGTGACGGCGTTGCCGGGAAGCACATCGATAACGGCCTCGCCGGGGCGGAATTCATAGGAAAAGACATCGAGCGAGAGCTTGGGCAGATGGACGGTATCGCGCAGGCGGCCCTCCAGCTCAAGCAGGCCGCAGCGCGAGGCAACCGGGGCGATGCGCCCCACAAAGGCGCCGTCCTCGGCGACGAGTTCGCCCGCACGGTACACGCGATGCGGTGGCGCGGTGAACGCGAGGTCGTCGAGCAGCAAGATGTCGGCGCGCTTGCCCGGGGCGATCGCGCCACGGCGGACCTGCGCGCACAGCGTGCCGTGGTCGAGGCCGAAGACGTCCGCCGTGGAGAGCGTCGCCATGGAGATGGCGACCACCGGGTCGATCCCTTCCTCGACCGCCACGCGGCAAGCGTTATCGATCATGCCGATATTGAGCGCATCCGAGGGTGCGCGGTCGTCCGTCGCAAAACAGCAGCGACGCGCGAGCGCGGGGTTCTCGAGGATGATCGGGGCGAGACTGGCAAGATCGTGGCTGCAGGTACCCTCACGGAGCATCACGTACATGCCGCGGGAGAGCTCGTCGAGCGCCTCCTCCACCCCCGTGTTCTCGTGGTCGGCGATGACACCGGCCGCAACGTAGGCGTTGAGGTCGTTGCCCGCCGTCATGGGCGCGTGACCATCCACCTGGCCGGAGACGGTCTGCGCGCCGACCGCGATGCGGCGGCATGTCTCCTCGTCGGCGCCAAAGACCCCGGGGAGGTTCATCATCTCGCCCAGGCCGAAGATCGCACCACGATACTCGTCCATGAAGGCCCTCATATCCGCCGCAGTGATGACCGCACCCGCCTGCTCGTCGGGAAGGGCGGGGACACAGGAGGGCATCATGAACTTGATGTCGAGCGGCGCGCGCGAGGCGTCCTCGATCATGAACGCAAGGCCGTCGAGGCCGCACACGTTGGCGATCTCGTGGCTGTCGGCGATGGCGGTGGTGGTGCCGCGGGAGAGGGCCATGCGGGCATACTCAGCCGGGCGGATATTCGAGCTCTCGATATGCAGGAGGCCATCGGTGAAACCAGGGGCGAGGTAACGGCCCTCGCAGTCGACGACGCGCAGCGCCTCCCATGCGGGAACGGAGGCGTCCTCGCAATCGCGACCCTCGAACAACACGCCCGCGATGCAACCAAACTTCACCGCAACCTGTCCGCGCGCCACGCGCAAACGATACACATCGACGATGCGCGCATTCACGAACACGAGGTCCGCCGGCGCACGACCCTCGGCCACATCGATCAAAGCCTGCATGAGTTTGACCAGATCGGGTTCCATATCCACGGCACCTGCCCTTCGCGCGCGCTCACATTTCACCCATGGTACCCACGCGCGCCCAATCGAAACGCACAAGAGGCCCGGCCAGCCGATTGCCGGCCAGGCCCCCGTCATCGGCCCGCCATCGGATCCCGCCCGCCATCGGATCCCGCCCGCCATCGGAGCCGAAGACGAATGGCCACATTTCACAGAAAAAGGTCGACCGGGAAAACCGATCGACCTTTTGAATGTGCAATTTGCACCCGTCCCCTTTTACACAGGGCGGAGCTTATGCCAGGCGGGCGAACTTGCGCTTGCCAACCTGCAGGACCGTACCGGGCTTGAGGGCCGCGGGGTCCACGTTGTAGGTCTTGGGCGCGATGGCCTCGCCGTCGAGCTTGACGCCGCCGCCGTCGATGTCGCGACGAGCCTGGCCGGCGCTCGGGACCAGGCCGGCGGCCTGCAGCACGGCGGGCAGGTACACGAGGCCCTCGTCATTGACGGAGATCTCGACGGAAACCTCGGCGATGTCGGTGGGCAGGTCGTGATTCTTGTGAACGCGGTCGAACTCGGCCTCGGCTGCCACGGCGTCATCGGCGGAGTGATAGGTGGTCACCAAATCACGGCCAAGAGCGCGCTTGAGCTCGTAGGGGTTGGCGGAGCCGTCGGCCAGCGCGGCATCGATGGCGTCGACCTCGGAGGGCGCGAGCGAGCTTGCCAGGCGATAGTACTTGCCGATCATCTCGTCCGGAATCGACATGGTCTTGCCGAACATATCGGCCGGCGCATCGGTGAGGCCGATGTAGTTGCCGTAGGACTTGGACATCTTGCGGGTGCCATCGGTGCCCTCGAGCAGCGGCATGGTGAGCGCGATCTGCGGCTCCATGCCCATCTTCTCCATAAGCTCGCGACCGGCGAGGAGGTTGAAGAGCTGGTCGCTGCCGCCCATCTCGACGTCGGCCTCGATCTTGACCGAGTCGTACGCCTGCATGATGGGGTACAGGAACTCGTGCAGTGCGATGGGCGTCTGGGACTGATAGCGCTTGGTGAAGTCATCGCGCTCGAGAATGCGGGCGACGGTGAACTTGGAGGCGATGGAGAGGAGCTCCTTGAGGTCCATGGGGAACATCCAGTCGCCGTTGTGGACGATGGTCGTCTTCTCGGGGTCGAGGATCTTCATGGCCTGGGAGACGTAAGTCGCGGCGTTGGCCTCGACCTCCTCCTGGGTGAGCTGCGGGCGCGTGGAGTTCTTGCCGGACGGGTCGCCGATGGTGGCGGTGCCGTTGCCGATGATGAGGGTCACGCGGTGGCCGAGGTCCTGGAACTGGCGCATCTTGCGCAGCGGGACGGCATGGCCGAGGTGAAGGTCCGGGCTCGTGGGGTCGACGCCCAGCTTGATGTTGAGCGGCACGCCGCGCTCGAGCTTCTTCTTGAGGTCGGCCTCGGGCACGATCTTGGAAGCGCCGGAGGTGATGATGCGCATTTGCTCGTCTACGGGCAACATGAGATGCACCTTTCCTGGAGGGTCATAGCACCCTCGCCGCGACCGCGCCCGAATGGCGCGAACGGGCGGTGCTGAGAAACGACAGATTGGTTAAGTGTAGCCGAACTGAACGAGCGTCTGCAATCACCTCGGGATCCACGGTTTCCACTGCCCCGGGCTCACCCCAAAGCCGCATCACATACCGAAGCCGCATCACATACGATACAGGCGCGTCCTGCCCTTCTCGTCCACACGCACGGCAAGGCGCGCTCCCGAGCTTTTGCGGTCGAGTTCGACGAGGAAGCGATCGCCCGCCTGACTCGCGAGGCGACGCGGGCAGGTGGGGCAGCTGTTCGAACATGGGCCCTCGGCGGTGAGCAGGCAGTGCTCTGTGATCATGAGGGGCGTCGAGCCGTCCGCCGCGATGTCGACGATGTCACCCGGATGGCGCTCGGCGGCATGATGGCTCTCCGCAGACTCCGCAGATGAGGAACCCGCCGCCTCGGCACAATGCATACGAACCGAAGCGAGGTCCTCCGACGCGGGGTCTCCCATCGCAGGGTCCCCCGACGCGGGGGCCTCCATCTGAGCCCCAACCGACGCAAGGTCCTCCATTGTGAGCTCCTCGGGGAGCCAGACGCGACGCGCGCCGAGACGGACCAGGACGCGGGCAGTCTCGGCGTTCCACACCTGCAGCGGCGACGCTGCCTCCCAGGGCACGCCGGCAGCACGAACCGTCGGAATCTGACCGATGTTACGAACCACGACGGCGGGGACTTCTCCTCGAACGACGCGCTCACAAGCGGCTCGCACGCCCTCGAGGTCCTCGGGACGGCAAACTTCGCCGAGGTCGACAGCGGTGTAAGGCGATTTGCACGCACCGCCCGCGCCCGGTTCGACCGTGCACGCACCGCCCGCGCCCGGTTCGCCTACCGCCCCATTTGCTGCCCAACTCATCAACCGGGCATCGATACCATCGCCGCCCGCAGGGGCATCGGAACCGGTCGAAATACGCCACGCTGTCGCAGCCTGGCATTTCACGACCATTTTCTCGCCATTTTCCGGCGTTTTTTGGTCGCGATTTGCCGCGCTGTCACAGACTGGCACATCCCGACCATTTTCTCGGCGGCGGCGAGCATGGGCGAAGCGAGCGGGTTCGGCGAGCGCGCGATCGGCACCCGTACCGATAACAGGGCCACCGTCGCAGCCGGGCGCGGGTCCCAGGACACCCGGACACGCATCGAACGCCACGTCCTCGGATTCTGCGGCGACCAGGCGGACCTCTTCTTCGCGCATCTCCCGCACCGCGGCCTCGGCCTCCAAAATCGTGCCCGCCGAGCGGACCACGTGCACGGCGCTGCCCGCCTCGACCTTTCGCTTGCAGGGGATGAGCACTTCCTCTCCCGAAGCCACATCACGCGGGCACGGGACGATCGGCCAGCGCTTGGGGACGTCGGCCGGCGCATCAGGGCCGGGGGTCGAGCGAATCTCGAGCATGTCCCCGGCAGTCACTTCGCAGTCGAACGCCACCAGCGCCCCCTCGTAGCGTGGCTCCACAACATGCCCGGCCGGCAGGCCCTGGTTGATGGCGCGCTCGACACTCATGAGATCGCTGCCGGTGGCAGCGTGCCCGCCCTCGAGGTATCCCGAGGTGAAACCGCGGCTGAACGAACGTGCCAGGCACGCCTCCAACCCGTCGAGTTCGACATCGCCGAGCGGTCGACCCGCCAAAGCGGCATCAAGCGCCTCGCGATAGCATCGAACCACGTTGTACACATAGTCGGGGCTCTTCATGCGGCCCTCGATCTTAAATGCCGAGACACCCGCCTCGAGCATTTCGGCGATATGCCGGATACCGAGGTAATCGCGCGGGCACAGCAGGCGATCGCCATCGGGGCGCATCGCCCGCTCTTCAGCCGCACGTCCGCGTTCCCAGGCACCACCCGCAAGGACCGCACCCGAGCCATCCTGCAACTCGTAAGCCAGGCGACACGGCTGGGTACAGTCGCCTCGATTTGCTGAACGGCCCCGCATCAAAGCTGAATATGAGCAGGCCCCGGAATAGCAGATGCAAATCGCCCCGTGACAGAACGCCTCGATTTCAACACCCGTGGCGCACAGCTCGGCCAACTCGGCCACCGACAGCTCACGGGCGCACGTCACGCGTTCGACCCCGAGCTCGCGCGCGGCAAAGTCCACGGCGGCGGCGCACTGCGCGCCTGCCTGGGTGGACAGATGCAGCTCGGCATCGGGCAACGCGGCTCGGATACGGGCAATGAGGCCCATATCCGCGACGATTAGGGCGTCGGCGCCTGCGGCGAGCGCGCGGCCCGCGAGCGCCACGGCATCGCCGAGCTCGTCATCCCGCACGTACACGTTGAGAGTCACGTAGACACGTGCCCCGTGGGCGTGCGCCAGCACGCACGCCGAAGAGAGCTCCGCAAGCGAGAAGCCGCCGTTGGCCGCACGCGCGTTGAACGCGCCGAGCCCCACGTAAACGGCATCGGCGGCGGCGGCTATCGCCGCCCGCAACGCGTCGGGAGTGCCCGCAGGCGCCAAAAGCTCAACCATATTCGCCCTTTCCCAGCATGTAATTTAGCTTAAGGACCCGACGCCACGCGGGCGCTGGTCCTCGCATGCGGTATCGTATCAGCTATCTATGTGTACGTGACCGGGCTCCTCGCCCGATTGGATCGCAGGAGGTCAACTATGGGTCCTCGCCAGCGTCATGCGCGCTCTCGCGCAAAAACGCACGCCACCCCCGTCGTGCTCTTCTCCGTGCTGGGCTTTCTCCTCGTCGCCGGCATCGCGTTCGGCATCGGCATGCTCGGCAACATCAACCGTTGGCTCTCCGACCTCCCCGATTACACGGATGCCGACGAGTACCTCGTGAGCGAGCCCACGCATATCCTGGACTCCCAGGGCACCGAGATCGCCACGTTCTTCGTCCAGAATCGTGAGAGCGTCACGGCCGACAAGGTCTCCGAGTGGGTCCTCAAGGGCACCGTCGACGTCGAGGACGAGCGTTTCTACGAGCACAACGGCGTCGACATCATCGGCATCGGACGCGCCGTCCTGGCACAGCTCTCCGGCCGATCCGAAGGCGCCTCGACCATCACTCAGCAGCTTGTGCGCAACACCATCCTGTCCGAAGAGCAGTTCGACCAGACCATCGAGCGCAAGGTGCGCGAGGCTTTCATCGCCATGGAGATGGAGAAGATCTTCTCCAAGGACGAGATCCTCATGATGTACCTCAATACCATCTACTACGGGCATGGCGCTTACGGCATCCAGGCCGCCTCCAAGACGTACCTCTCCAAGAACGCCAACGAGCTCACGCTCGCCGAGGCCGCGCTGCTCATCGGCCTGCCCAACTCGCCCTCGTACTACGACCCCACCGTCAACCCCGACGTGGCCGTCGACCGCCGCAACAAGGTTCTCGGCAACATGCTGCGCATCGGGACCATCTCTCAGGAGGAGTACGACGCCGCCATAGCCGAGCCGCTCGCGCTCAACGTCACCGAGACCTCCGACACCGGCATCTCCGTGTACGCACACCCCTACTTCGTCGACTACGTGAAGTCCCTGCTGCAGGAGGAGTTCTCCACCGACGTCCTGTTCAAGGGCGGCCTCACCGTGACCACCACCATCGACCCCGCGATCCAGCAGGCCGCCGAGACCGCTGCCGTCGAGAACATCAACAAGTACCCCGCCGCGAACGACCTGCAGATAGGCATGAGCGTGGTCGACCCCAAGACCGGTCACATCAAGGCCATGGTCGGCGGCCGCGATTACAATGCCGACCCCAACCACGTCAACCATGCGACCGCCAAACGCCAGCCTGGATCCTCCTTCAAGAGCTTCACCCTGGCCACCGCCATCAAGATGGGCGTGAATCCCAACATCACCATCAACTGCGAGTCCCCCTTGTACTGGGACAACCCAGGTGGCGAGGACGTCAGAATCCAGAACTATGGCAATCACAACTACGGGTATCGTTCCCTTACCTCGGCGACCGCCGTGTCCTCCAACACCGGCTACGTGCAGCTGGCCGAGACCATCGGCAATCAGAACATCCTGCAGACCTGCAAGAGCCTCGGTCTGGACACCTCCTCGATGCACGACGTCCTCTCGATGACGCTGGGCACCGGCGACGTCACTACGCTGCAAATGGCCAATGCCTATGCCTCCTTCGCCAACGGCGGAGAGCACCGCGCACCCGTTGCCATCACCGAGATCAAGTCGCGCGCCGGTGAGGTCGTGTACACGCACAAGGACGAGAAGACCCAGGCCCTCACCGCCGGCGATGCCGCGGCCGTGACCGAGGTCCTCGAAACCGTCATGGAGCGTGGCGGCACCGGCGTTACCGGCAACCCCTGGATCAAGCAGCCCATCGCCGGCAAGACGGGAACCGCCGGTACTGCCTCCGACACCACGGATCTGTGGTTCTGCGGCTACACCCCCCAACTCTCCGTCTCGATCTGGGTCGGCCACTCCGGCACGAACACGCCCATTAAGAACGTCAACAACAGCACGATGACCCTGCCTGTCTTCAAGGCCTTCATGAAGGCCGTCCTGGCCGACGCGCCCCGAGAGGAATTCCCTGAGGGACCGACGCCCGAGTACAAGCCCAACAGCGAGTGGAAGTTCTCCCATACCAAGTCCCCCGAGGAACTCGCCGCACAGCAGCAGGCCGAGGAAGCGGCCAAGCAAGAGGAGGAGTCCTCGGATAAGGAGGGCGAAGGGGAGAGTCCCCAGGCCCCCACGACCCCGCAGCCTCCCGTGACTCCCGCGCCCGAGACCGGCGGAACGACCCCCACGACGCCCCAGTAGCACGCGCCCTGCACAGGTACATGCAAATCGCCCCCGCCATGAGACGGGGGCGATTTCATATCAATCCATATTGCAGCTCCAGGGCCGCCATGGGCGCGCGGCAGGAAACGAGCAGGCAGCGGGACAAACGTACCGGGCACCTAAGACCCGCACGTGAGCTACGCCAACCGACCGTTCCCCACGCGACCTACCTCGAACGGCGCCAATAGGATACGAGCAGCACGATAAGCGCGATGGGAAGGACCGCAAGCAAGGCGAACAGCACGGTGTGCACGATCATGGGGCTCACTTGCGCACGCTCCTCAGCTTGCCGATCATGAGCTCGAACTGCTCGCCGTCGGAGGCAGTCCGTGTAATGACAAGGATGGTGTCGTTGCCGGCGAGCGAACCGAGGACATCAGGCAACTCGGCCGCATCGATGGCCGCGGCGATGCCGAGAGCCGTACCGGGCTGGGCCTTGATGATCACGAGATTCTCAGTGCGCTGCACGCCGATCACCAGCTCGGAGACCATGCGCTGCAGATGCAGGTCCTCCGCCAAGACGTACATGCCCTCAGGAAGCTTATGCAGGCCCATGTCGGCGATATCGCGCGACACGGTCGCCTGGGTGCAGTCGAAACCGCACGCCTTGAGCTCGTCGACGAGCATCCGTTGCGTGCGAACATCCGCCGTGCGCACGATCTCGCGGATAGCGTCTTGACGACCGTTGCGTTTCTTGGCCATGACAATCACCGTCCCCATTGCGGACGCGCCGCCTGCAGCGGAACACGCCCGTAACTCAGGCCCTCTCGAACCTCTTCTTGCTTATGATTGAACCATTCTTGCATAGAATGCGCAATTGATAAGCACAAGGTGAATAATGTTGCAAAATTCACGATTCCAAGGGTCTACGGGCACGGCGTCAGAGCACCCTCGTCATAGGCGACGTCCATGAAACACAGGCCGCGTGCAGGCGCCGTCGGGCCCGCGGCCCGGCGGTCGCAGGCAGCCAGGGCGTCGGAAAGCCAGCGCTCATCCCTTCGACCCGCCCCGACCTCGACCAGGCTGCCCACGATCGTCCGCACCATCGAGTGCAGAAAGGCATTGCCGGTGATGGTGAAGGCGATGTGCTCCTCCCCCAGCGCCGATGTCCGCTCAAACGAGACGGCGATGACGTTGCGGCACGTTGGCTTGTCGATAGCGGAGGATGTCTTGCAAAAACTCTTGAAATCATGCTCCCCCACCAGGCACGCCGCGGCGCGCTCCATGGCATCCATATCGAGCGGCAGTCGATGCCACCACGTGACGGAACGCATGAGCAGCGGACGCGCATCCCCCGTGACGATGCGATACGTGTAGGTACGCGAGCGAGCGTCGAAACGGGCGGAGAACCCCGGGCGCGCATGATATACGGCGTTCAGGGCGATATCGGAGGGTAGCAAGGCCGCCATGGCGCGCATCCAACGGGCATGCGTGATGGCAAGCTCCTCGGCATGCGCGGGAACGCTCACATACTGCGATACGGCGTGAACACCGGCATCCGTACGACCGGCGCACGTCAAATCGACAGGTCGGCGTAAGAACGTCTCGAGCGCCCTTCGAACCTCGCCCGCCACGGTCCTCAGGCCCTCGGGCTGCTCGGCAAATCCGCTGAAGGCGGCGCCGTCATAACCCAGGCGGAATACGAGCGTCCCATCGAGCTCATCGACGGCCGGATAGACCCCGGACACGGGCACGGCGTCAACGGTGGCGGTCTTGGTCATGGAATCCCCTTTCATCGGGCTCATCCTATCAAAGAAGCGGCGATCACTGCCGCCATGGACGTCAGAGAGGCCACGAGCAACGCTCGATCACGGTGGCCGAGCGGTCGCGGTACGGGCAGCCGGCCTTCGGAAGACGCATCGTAGCAACGGGCCGACATGGCCTCGGCGAGACAGTCGGCACGACGGAACAGGCCCACCATGAGCGGTGTGAGCACCGACCCCCATATGCGAATGCGCTCGACAAGACCGCCCTCATCGAAGCGGGCCCCGCGGGCGCGTTGCGCCAAACGGATACGGCCGAGCTCCTCGCTCACCAAGGGTATAAACCGCAATGCCAGCGACAACACCGTTCCGAGGGCGGCCACGGGCATGCCGAAACGCGCAAGTGGACGAAGCAGACGCACGACCGCATCGCTGATCTGTGTGGCGGTGGTTGAGGACGAAACCGCAAGGGAAAACCCCACAAGGATCAAAATGCGCACGACGGCGGTGACGCCCCTCATCCCGCCGACGGGATCAAACCCAACGGGACCCGCAAGCGGCACCGGTCCATGGCCATCGCAGGAGACGAGATTAGCCACAAGCGTAAACATCAAGATGATGGCTACGGGTCGCATACCGCGCAAAACATCGCGAGCCCCCATGCGCGCGCTGAACATCGTGACCGCAAGCGCGGCGAACCAGAAACACCACCCCCACGCATCGGCTGCGGTAAAGACACCCAGTGTGGCGACAAGGAGCACTAATATCTTTACGCGCGCATCGACATGGGCGAGCGGGGTACCCGCCACATAGCCGCCAAATGGCCCCATAGGGGCCTGAGAACGCGCAGAAGGCCTCTTGAGAGCTGATGGCTCGTCGGAATGGGCAGTGCAGGCCTCAGCGCCCTCAAGACCATCTGGGCGAAGCACGCCGCCCTCCAGCACGAGCACACGGTCGGCAAGACGCTCCCACTCCGGCAGATCGTGCGTGACGACGAGTACCGCGCGCCCCTCCTCGACAAGTTCACGGGCGAGCCCATGGATACATGAACGGCCCTCCGCATCAAGAGCAGCGCTCGGCTCATCGAAGATGTAAGCCGGCGCATCCAAAGCAATGACCGAGGCGATTGCCACACGGCGCGCCTGGCCACCCGAAAGCTCAAACGGAGAGCGTTCGAGAACATCCACAGGAAGCCCGACCGCGCGGAAGGACCGTTCCACAAGCACGCGGACCTCACACTCGTCAAGGCCGGCGTTGCGCGGGGCAAAGGCCACCTCATCGAGGACGGTGTCGTGAAAGAACTGCGACTCGGGTTGCTGAAACGCCACCCCCACCATCCCCGGCG
>X13_Wolf__coassemble_134_pt1 | contig 28758 bp, 21 predicted proteins | sample X13_Wolf__metabat2_high_PE_009 | metagenome-assembled genome bin X13_Wolf | reverse complement strand
GTCCCGTGGGGTGGTCCCGTGGGGTGGTCCCGTGGGGTGGTCCCGTGGGGTGGTCCCGTGGGGTGGTCGCAAAATGCCACTCTGTACAAACGTGGCATTTTGCGACCATTTTTCGCTTGAAAAGCCCAAAGAAATGGTCGTGATTCGCCACGCTAAAACAAAGTAGCGAATCACGACCATTTCCAGCCCGATATCTCAAAAAAGTGGTCGCGATTTGCCACGCTAGAACAGAGCAGCAAATCGCGACCACTTCATGGGAGCGAAGCGCCTGAGAAGCGGGTCCGGGCATCACGATACGCGTCTCATAGGGAGCAAGCCCGGGCATCGCGATGCGCATCCCATGCCCGGATATCGCCCCTCATGACTCGCTGCCGGGCATCGCGGCGCGCGCCTCATAGCCGATGCCCGGGCCCCGCCCGCCTCTTAGAACTCCACGTTGCCGAACTCGGACAGCTTGAGCTCCTTGTTGTGGTCCGTGGCCCAATCGATGTTCCAGGGGCTCGTGAACAGCAGCAGCTTGCCGCCGCGCATGTCCTCGACGCGCAGCGTGTCGCGCGTGAGGGAGAGCGCCGGGATGTCGATGGTACCGGGCTCGTTCACGATCCAGCGGATGTCGGTGTAGGGCAGCGGCTGGCGGCGCACCTCGACGTGGTACTCGCTCTTGAGGCGCTGCTCGAGCACCTCGAACTGCAGGGTGCCCACCACGCCCACGATAACCGACTCCATACCGGCGCCGAGCTCGCGGAAGATCTGGATGGCGCCCTCCTGGGCGAGCTGCTCCATGCCCTTCACAAACTGCTTGCGCTTGAGCGTGTCCACCTGCGTGACGCGCGCGAACAGCTCGGGCGCGAACGTGGGGATGCCCGCGAACTGCACCGGCTTCTTGCCCGTGCAGATGGTGTCGCCGATGGAGAAGATGCCCGGGTCGAACAGGCCCACGATGTCGCCGGCGTAGGCCTCGTCCACGATGGCGCGGTCGTCGGCCATCATGGTCGTGCCCGTGGCCAACTTGATCTTGCGGCCGCCCTGCACGTGCGTGGCGTCCATGCCGCGCTCGAACTTGCCGGAGCAGATACGCACGAAGGCGATGCGGTCGCGGTGGTTCTTGTCCATGTTCGCCTGGATCTTGAAGACGAAGCCGGAGAAATCCTCGCGCGTGGGCTCCACGGGCTCGCCGGTCAGCGCGTCGGTGTGCGCACCGGGGCCGGGGGCCAGGCGCAGGAAGTCCTTGAGGAAGGGCTCGACGCCGAAGTTCGTGAGCGCGGAGCCGAAAAACACCGGGGAGAGCTTGCCCGTGAGAACCGCATCGAGGTCGAACTCGGAATCGGCACCGTCGAGCAGCTCGATGTCGTCCATCAGGTTGTTGTGGTTGTGCTCGCCGATGAGCTCGGTCAGCGCGGCGTCGCCGAGCGTGGCCTCAACCTCGCCCACCTTCTTGGTGCCGTTGGCGCGGCCGTCGCCCTCGAATGCCAGGACCTTGCGGCTGGCGCGGTCGAACACGCCGCGAAAATCGCGGCCGTTGCCGATGGGCCAGTTCATGGGATAGGTGCGGATGCCGAGCACGTTCTCGACCTCCTCCATGAGGTCGAACGGGTCGCGCGTCTCGCGGTCCATCTTGTTCACGAACGTGAAGATCGGAATGCCGCGCATGGCGCAGACGCGGAAGAGCTTCTTGGTCTGGGCCTCGACGCCCTTGGCGCCGTCGATCACCATGACCGCGGCGTCGGCGGCCATGAGGGTGCGGTACGTGTCCTCGGAGAAGTCCTGGTGGCCGGGAGTGTCCAGAATGTTCACGCAGCAGCCGCCGTAAGTGAACTGGAGCACCGAAGAAGTGACGGAAATACCGCGCTGCTTCTCGATGTCCATCCAGTCGGAGACCGCATGGCGGGAGTTCTGCTTGCCCTTGACCGAACCGGCGGACTGGAGCTGTCCGGTGTAGAGCAGGAGCTTCTCGGTAAGGGTGGTCTTGCCGGCGTCGGGGTGCGAGATGATCGCGAACGTGCGACGCGAGGAGATCTGCGGAGCGTAAGAGGCCATGGGCGCGTGCGTCCTTTTCTAACGTGGCGACGCGGGCGATGCGCGCCGAACGATGTAACGTGATTTGAACCGTACGTATTGTAGCGGCAAGAAGAGCGCCCGCCGAGGCAAAGGCCCCGACGAGCGCATTATGCAGCGGATTTTCACGCCGTTACGCATGCAACGCGCATTCCAGGTGCGTCCGACGCCCGCAGGCCGCCGCCATCGACGCCGGGGCGAATGGCAAAGGACGCGCGATGGGGCCTACGCGTCCTCCCCCAGCATCTCGCGGGCGTGGGCGATGGCGTCGTCGATACTGGTTCGGAAGTGCTCGCGACCCACCTTCTCCACAAAGCCGGCGCGCTCCATGGTCTTCATGGGCTGCTCGTTGGCGTGCGAAATGATGAGCTGCACGTCATTCTCGGCGCAATACTCGCGCAGGTTCTCGAGCGCGTTCATGGCCGAGGAGTCCAGCGAAGGCACACCGCGCATACGGATGATCAGGTACTTGGTGAACTCCTTCACCGAGATCTCGGCGATCTGGTCGGTCATGCCGAAGAACATCGGGCCGTTGATCTCGTACACGCGCACGCTCTTTGGCAGCTCGCGCAGGTGCGTGACCTCGGAATCCTCGTCGCAGTAGTACTTCCAACCGCGGACCTCGGTCTCGTCGCTCAGGCGCTTCATGAGCAGCACGAGCGTGATCATCATGCCGACGCCGATGGCCATGACCAGGTCGAACACCACGGTGAAGAGGAAGGTGACCACAAGCACGGCCACGTCGCTCTTGGGCGCGGTGCGCACCTGGTGCACCACGGTACGCCAGCCGGACATGTTGTAGGCAACCTGCAGCAGAATGGCGGCGATGCAGGGCATGGGGATGAGCGCCGCATACGGCATGAGGAACACCATCACGGCGAGCAGCACCACGGCGTGGACCATGCCGGCGATGGGCGTGCGGCCGCCGGCCTTCACGTTGGCGGCGGTGCGGGCGATGGCGCCCGTGGCGGGAATGCCGCCGAACATCACGGAACCGATGTTGCCCACGCCCTGGGCGACGAGCTCCATGTTGGCGCGATGGTGCGAGCTGATCATGGAATCGGCCACCACGCAGGACAACAGGGATTCGATGGCCGCGAGGATCGCGATGGTGAAGCCGTTGGGTAGCTGCTCGCGGAACAGATCGAAGCTCAACTGGGGCAGCTGCAGCTGCGGAACACCGGCGTTGATGGTGTAGAGGTCGCCGATGGTGTTCACGTTCATGCCCAGACCGCTCACCATGGCGATTCCTGCGAGCACCGCGATGAGCGAGCCGGGGATGCGCTGGCTCACACGCGGCCACAGCACGAGCACCGCCAGGCACACGAGACCCACGATGAGCGCCTCGACGTTGAAGGTGGAGAAATTGGCGACCACGGCCGAGAGCTTGTCCATCGTCTCGATAGTGGGGGTGCCTGCCGGGTACGTGAGGCCGAACAGATCCTTGAGCTGGCCCGCCACGATGGTCACCGCGATGCCCGCCGTGAAGCCCGTGGTGATGGTGTAGGGCACGAAGCGGATGAGCGTGCCCAGGCGGAAAACGCCCATGAGGATCAGCAGCACGCCCGCGATGATGGTCGCGGCCACCAGGCCGTCCATGCCGCTCGAGGCGACGATGCCCGCCACGATGGTGGCGAACGCGGCGGTGGGACCCGAGATCTGAACCGCGCTGCCGCCGAGCAACGCGATGATGAAGCCCGCGACGATGGCGGTATAAAGGCCCTGCTCAGGGCCGACGCCCGAAGCGATGGCCAGGGCGATCGACAGCGGCAGCGCCACGATGGCCACCACGATGCCGGCGACGATGTCGCGCGGTATCTGGCGCTTGAGCTGTTCGGGGTCCTGGTGCTTGATGATGCTGAAGAGGATGGGCTTGATCTTGTCGCGCGTCATATGGGTGCTTCCCGGCTTTCTACTCTTGATGTGCGTGCGGCATCGCCCAGGCGAATGGACACGCGAAAACGCCCGGCGGCGGTGCCCCGGACGGAACGCATGAGGTCATTTCGTTGTAATCGCACTTGAACGACGCCCTCTGTTATACCACAGGCGCGCCCTTCACCCCGTTCGCATCTGGCACGTAACGCCAAATGGAATAGTGTTGAGGGTACCCGAAAACCGGGAAACCGCCAGCCGGATGCGCATAAAACGAACCCTCCCGCTCTCGCATCCATCCCGCACGGCCCAGATACGCAAAGCTCTCACCGTTATCCGACATGTGCACGAGCGTGATGGGACGACGAGCCTGGGCTTCCAACCGGTCGAGGAACTCGACGAGCAAGACCTGGTCGAATGGGTTGAACAGGTAGAAATGCGTATAGGCCTCCAAGGGGATGTCGAGCGCGCTGCCCGCAATGACCTCGAGCCTGTCGCGGCCCCTCGTCCACGACGCCGCCCGCGCGGCCAGCCGCCCATCGAGCTCGACCCCCGTCACGCGGCACGACAGCTGTGTCGCCGCGGCGTATGCCAGGACACGGCCCGTCCCGCAGCCCACGTCGAGCAGGTGGTCGGTCCGCTCAAAAGACAATCCCCCCAGCAAATCGTCGAGAATCCAATACGGAGTGGGCGTGGGTTCATGAGCGCCCGCGCCGAGAACAGTTGGGTCCCCCAGCGCCGCCAGCGGCTCGCCCGCCACTGCGACGTCGAGGGCACGATCGGCCCTATTTTGATCGTCTTCGCACGCCGCCCGCGCCGATGCCGCGCGATACGCGCACATGGAAAGATCGTCCATCGTCCAACACCCTTTCGCACGCGGCAACCGGCCTGCGCGGCCGCCGTTTCAGATGGGTCCTTTTCGCCATGTATACACGCTTCCCACCACGCGATGTTCGAGCATGCCGTGTTCGCCAAAATGACACCCATGCATAATCTTTCTGTAACAATAAACCCAGTTTGCGCATGACCTTATTAGGCACCTTGACGATGTTGTACACTCACACCGTCAAAGCATGCGGCGTTGTATGAAAGGACTACCGCCATGACCAAGGAACTCGTGTACTCCGGCAAGACCAAGGACGTGTTCGCCCTCGAGAACGGCAACTACCTGCTCAAGTTCAAGGACGACTGCACCGGCAAGGACGGCGTCTTCGATCCGGGCGAGAACGCGGTCGGCCTCACCATCGAGGGCGTGGGCGACGTCAACCTGCGCATGTCCATCTACTTCTTCGAGAAGATCAACGCCGCCGGCATCAAGACCCACTACGTGTCCGCCAACCTCGACGACACCACCATGGAGGTCCTGCCCGCCAAGGTCTTTGGCGAGGGCCTCGAGGTCATCTGCCGCAACAAGGCCGTGGGTTCCTTCTACCGCCGCTACAAGCAGTACTGCAACGAGGGCGACGACCTGCCGTCCTACGTTGAGACCACCTTCAAGAACGACGAGCTGGGCGACCCGCTGGTCACCAAGGATGGCCTGGTTGACCTGGGCGTCATGACCGCCGAGCAGTACGACGAGCTCAAGGACATGACCAAGAAGATCACCAAGATCATCGCCGACGACCTGGCCGAGAAGGGCCTCGTCCTCTACGACATCAAGTTCGAGTTCGGCTACGACGCCGACGGCAACGTCATCCTGATCGACGAGGTCGCCTCCGGCAACATGCGCGTCTACAAGGACGGCGAGTACGTCGACCCGATGACCCTCTCCGAGCTGTTCTTCGCGTAAGACACTCGCTCGAAAAGCCGCATAACGGCAATGGGGCCCCGCACGTATCATGCGGGGCCCCGTTTTTTGGACTATGTTTCCTGACCGCGCAGCCCGCTTTTCGCATGTCGCGCGCATCCGCCCGTCTGGCTTGCGGATCCAGCTCGCTCCCACAAACTCGGTGCGCTTTCGCAAGTTCGGAGCACCTGGGAACCATTTCTCTGCCTGAAAATGGTTCCCAGGTGCTCCGGAGTTTCACAAGCGCTCCGAAGTTATTAAAATGCACCGAGCTCCACAGGCGCATCGAATCCGCTCCCCAAAAACGCAGGAACCCCCTGGGTGAACCCCAAGCGAACATTCCGCAGGCCAAAGGCCGAGGACGTTCGCATGGGTTCTCCCAGGGGGTTCCCGGAAAGCTAGGTGAGCTTACGGCTTAGTACATGCCGCCGCCCTGGGCGCCGGCGGTAGCGGCCGCGATGGCGTCCTCGAGCTGGGTGTTCTTGGGCACGTCGGAGACGGTGGCCTCGGTGATGAGGATGAGGGAGGCCACGGAGGCGGCGTTCTGCAGGGTGGTGCGGGTGACCTTGACCGGGTCGAGCACACCCATGTCGATCATGTTGCCCCACTCGCCGTTGGCGGAGTTCAGACCCTCGCCCGCGGGGAGCTCGGAGACCTTGTCCACGATGACAGCGCCCTCAAAGCCGGCGTTCTTAGCGATGGTGGCCACCGGAGCGGTCAGGGCCTTCTTGATGATGTCGATGCCGATCTGCTCCTCGGGATCGGAAATCTCGATGTTCTCGAGCGCAGGCAGGGCGTCCATGAAGGCGACGCCGCCGCCGGCGACGATGCCCTCCTCGACGGCCGCGCGAGTGGCCTGCAGGGCGTCCTCGACGCGGTGCTTGATCTCCTTGAGCTCGGTCTCGGTAGCGGCACCGACCTTGATGACGGCCACGCCGCCGGAGAGCTTGGCCAGACGCTCCTGGAGCTTCTCGCGGTCGAACTCGGACTCGGTGTGCTCCATCTCGCCCTTGATGGCGGCCACGCGGTCGGCGATGGCCTCCTTGGTGCCGGCACCGTCGACGATGGTGGTGTTGTCCTTGGTGATGGTCACGCTCTTGGCGGTACCGAGCATGTCGGCGGTGATGTCGGCGACCTTGATGCCGAGCTCGTCGAGCGCGGCCTGGCCACCGGTGAGGATAGCGATGTCCTCGAGCAGGCGCTTGCGGCGATCGCCGTAGCCGGGAGCCTTGACGGCGCAGACGTTGAGAGCGCCGCGGATCTTGTTCAGGACCAGGGTGGGCAGAGCCTCACCGTCGATGTCCTCGGCGATGATGAGCAGGCCCTTGCCGGCGCGGGAGACGGCCTCGAGCACAGGCATGATGTCCTGGACGTTGGAAATCTTCTGGTCGGTGATGAGGATATAGGGATCCTTCATCACGGCCTCCATGCGGTCGTTGTCCGTGACGAAGTACGCGGAGACATAGCCCTTGTCGAACTGCATGCCCTCGACGGTGTCGATGGTGATATCGAAGGTCTGGGAATCCTCGACGGTGATGACACCGTCCTTGCCCACGACGTCCATTGCGTCGGCGATCTTGTTGCCGACCTCGGCGTCACCAGCGGAGATGGTGCCGACGGAAGCGATCTGCTCCTTGGTCTCGACCGGCTTGGCGAGGTTCTTCATCTCGGCCACGGCGGCGTTGACGGCCTTGTCGATACCGCGGCGGATGGCCAGCGGGTTGGCGCCGGCGGCGACGTTCTTGAGGCCGTCGTTCACGATGGCCTGGGCCAGCAGCGTGGCGGTGGTGGTGCCGTCACCCACGGTGTCGTTGGTCTTGGTGGCGACCTCCTTGACCAGCTGGGCGCCCATGTTCTCGATGTTGTCCTCGAGCTCGATCTCCTTGGCGACGGAGACGCCGTCGTTGGTAATCATGGGAGCGCCGAAGGAGCGCTGCAGGGCGACATAGCGGCCCTTGGGGCCCATGGTGACGGTCACGGCGTCGGCCAGGGTGTTGACGCCACGGGCGAGCTTGGCGCGAGCGTCGGTGTCGAACGTGATGTTCTTAGCCATTTGATGTTCCTCCAAATGTGTCATTGGGGACGGGTGCAAATTACACATCCGTCTCAGGACCTCGTTTTAGGGACAGTCCCCAATTTGAGGTCGTGGTTTGCCGGCTGCGGCTGAGTCGCGTGCCGCAGCGGACACCTCAATTTGGGGACAGTCCCTAAATTGAGGTTCGGGGTCGCGAAAGTTACTCGACGACGGCGTAGATGTCGTCGGCGCGCATGAGCAGGTACTCCTCGCCGTCGACCTTGATCTCGTTGCCACCGAACTTGCCGTAGATCACGACATCGCCCTCGTGGACGTCGAGCGGCATGCGCTCGCCACGGTCGTTGTACTTGCCGGCGCCCACGGCGACGACGGTACCGCGCTGGGGCTTCTCCTGAGCGCTGCTGGCGATGTAGAGACCGGAAGCGGTCTTCTGCTCGACGGCGTCGGGCTTGATCAGAACGCGATCTGCAAGCGGCTTCAAAGACATGCTTGTCTCCTCCTTTTGCTGGGCTCCGGCACACGCCGGCGGTCCATGCGGTTTGTGTACGCGTTGAATAGTACCCAGCCGTACGGACTTATACAACGTCACTTCAAAAAATCTTATAAAGCGGCACTTAGATTTCCTGAGCGTTGAATTACCAGCGGCAGGCGGTTGATAGAGGACTGAACGAAGGCGCTTTCGACTATCGTTGCCGAAAGCGCAAAGCATGCCCAGAGCAGGGAGTCTGCTCCTACCGTTCGTACACCCGCTCGCCCGCCACATATGTGGCCATGACCCGCGCGGCCTGGATCTCGTCCGGGTCGCACGCGGTGATATCGCGGTCCAGCACCACAAAGTCCGCCAGGTAGCCCGGGGCGATCTGGCCGAGCTCGTCCTCGCGACCCGCCGCCGCGGCGCTGCCAGCGGTGTAGATGCGCAGGGCCTCGGCGGCGCTGATGCGCTCACCCGGCAGCCATCCACCCGCGGGCTCATGTGTGAACGGGTCCTGGCGCGTCACGGCACAGTACAGCACGTCCATGCTGGTCACGGCCGTGATCGGAGAATCAGTGCCGAAGGCTTGCTCAACACCGCGGTCCTCATAAGTCGCGAAGGGCCACATGACCCGGCTGCGCTCCTCGCCCAGGTCGCGCTCGGGGCCGCCCGGGTCGAGCGTGATATGGCCGGGCTGGGAACTCGCCAAAATGCCGAGGTCGGCCAGGCGGTCGATATCATCGGACAGCAGGTTCTCGAGGTGCTCGAGCGTATTGCGGCCCTGCATGGGCGCCCCATACCAGGCCATCGCCTCACCGAAGATATCAATCGCCTCGTGGATGGCGCGGTCTCCGATCGTGTGGATGCGCACGGAGTGACCGCGCTCGGCGGCGGCGAGGACCAGCTCGCGCATGCGATCGGCCGGCACCGTGGGGCGCCCGCAGTCGCCGTCGAAGCGCGCGTTCGCATAAGGCTCGGTCAGCCACGCGGTGTGCTGGCTGCTCACGCCGTCGAAGAACTGCTTGAAGCCCGGAGCGCGCAGCAGGGGGAACTCATCGCCCGCATAACGGTCCTGCAAATCCTCGAGCCGCGACTGATCGTCGAGCAGCGTGGGGTACATATACACGCGCAGGGTGAGCTTGCCCTCGCGCGAGAGCTTCTCATACACGTCGTCGCGGATGAAATCGCAGCCGGGATGCGGCATGAGGGCCATGTCGCAGATCGAGGTGATGCCCTGCTCTGCCATGCGCGCCATTTGGGCTTCGTAGGCGGAGGCGATGTCCTCCTCGGTGAGCCACTCGAGGCAGCGCGGAAGGAGCTCCATCGCCGCGGCCTCGCGGATGATGCCCGTGAGCTCCCCATTCTCATCCTTGTCGTAGCTACCGCCCTGCGGTGGCACGGAGTCGCGCGTGACGCCGAGGGCGTCGAGGGCGCACGTGTTCATCCAGAGCGTATGGCCGTCGCCCGAGTACATCACGCAGGGGCGGTCGGGGAATGCCTCGTCGAGCGAATGCTTAGTGGGCGGCACGGGCGGGTCCCAGCGGTAATCACGCCAGCCCTGGGTGACCACCCAGGCATGGGCAGGCAGACTCTGGGCAAACTCCTTCGTGCGCTCGACGAGCTCGGCCTCGCTCTTTCCCATGTACATGAGCAGATAGGGCGACCCTCCGAGGGCCGTGTGGAAGAAATGCAGATGAGCGTCGTGAAAGCCGGGGCATACGAGAGCGTCGCCGTAATCGAGCACGGGAGTCGATGCGGGACAAGAGGCAATCACATCCTGCAGGGAACCCGTCGCCACGATGCGCTCCCCCGCCACGGCGAACGCCAGGGGCCGGGCGGCGCACTCCGCAGGGGCGCTCGTGAACACGCGCGTGGACGTGACGATGTAATCGACCTGGGTGAATTCCATGTTTCGCTCCTGACCGCAGGGTGCTCTCATCTTGCTGAAATTGTCAGGCGGGCACCCGAAAAACTCAAGGTGTACGTTTTGGGGAAGGTTTTGACTCAAATCGCGTCGAACGCCCTTTGCCCGCTTTGCGCGACCTGGGGTTTTGTTGCCGAGTTTCCGCACGCAATGCCGCAATTCGATCAAAACGTTCCCCAAAACGTACACTTTGCGGAAAAGGACCCCTGGACACGGCCTTACATCACCGAAAGCCTTCCATCGAGCGTAAAAGACATGTAGACAGCGGGCGAAAATCCCCCTATGAGTCAAAGGCGCCCACGTACGGGTGAAAAGATTCCCCCGGCACTCACACGCCGTCAAAAACTGCGGCGCACAAAGAAAAAGGCCAGACACACATGGTGCCTGGCCTTTAAATATCAATGGAGCCAGCGACCGGGCTCGAACCGGTGACCCCCGCTTTACGAGAGCGGTGCTCTGCCAACTGAGCTACGCTGGCGACTCCATGGCGGAGCGGACTGAGCCGTTCCGACGATTGTCTATAGTACGTGGAAACGCACCACCACGCAAGTACCTAATAACCTCGGCAGAAAAACTCTTTTGCCTCGACGCCTTCGCTCCCGCCAAAACGAGAGCCCCAGTCACCGCAGGCAACCGAGGCGGGCATGCCTCATTTTGCACCTGCCCATGTGGCCCCCGTCCCCAGGCGACCTGTCTCAATTTGCACCTGTCCTCAATTGAGACAGGTCGGAGGTTAGGCGCCGATACGGCGGATCGTGGCGAGGGCAAGAGCCTGCATTGCCCCAGCTGCCGCGTCGGCGGCGCCCAACACCTTGGCGTGGCTCTCCCCCAAACAACCGGCCTTGTTGGTCACAAGCGTGATGCCGAGCACCTCCATACCGAGCGCACGGGCCATAATGGCCTCGCATACGGTGGACATACCCACATAATCGGCACCGAGCGCGTCGAGCATGCGGATCTCGGCGGGTGTCTCGTAGCTGGGACCGAGGAGACCGGCGTACACGCCCTCTGCGAGCTCCATGCCAAGCTCAGATGCGGCCTCGCGCGCCAAGCCGGAAAGATACGGGGAGTAGGCCCCCGCCATCGAGACAAACGGGCTGTCCAGGCCGGCCGCGGCGACGCCCAGGGGCGATGCGAGCGGATTGCGCCCGGTAAGATTCAGCTGATCGGTGATGATACCGACGGTACCGGGCTCGATATCGCCCACAGCACCGGTGGCGCAGCTCAACACGATGCTGCGGCATCCGAGTTTATGAGCATGACGGACGAGCGAACTGACCTGCAGGGCGTCGTAACCCTGGTACATGTGCACGCGGCCGGGATACACCACCACGGGAACGCCGTCGAGCTCACCCACGAGAACCGTGAAGCTATGACCCTCCACCGGGATCGCCTCCGTGGGGAACCCGTCGATATCGCTGTACGGAATGTGTCGCACCACGCGAACACGCTCACCCAGCGAGCCCAGACCGCTGCCCAGCACGATGGCGAGCGGATGCTCCATGGTCGGCTTGCACCATGCGGCGACCTTCTCAAACGTCTCGTCCATGACGACCGTCCTTTCTCCTTGCATAAGCCGGAGGCGGGTCGAACCCCTCCCCCACAGGCACTTCTTCAGCATAGCAAGTCACCCGTTTGCGGCAGGCGCAACCCGTGAGCGGCCCCGATGACGAGCTGGGCGTCACAACGCGCAGGTCCAGCGCGTGGACTCGAGTACAAAAAATGGTCGCGATGTGCCTGGCTGCAACAGCGTGGCAAATCACGACCAAAAGTTCCGATCTTAGAAGGTGGTTTTGGTCGTAAATTGCCTGGCTGCAACAGCGTGGCACATCGCGACCAAACCTCGAGACGCCGCGGCGCATTCAGCCGGCGCGCGGCTAGTGCAAGCGGCCGAGCGTCTTAGGCGTACAGGCCAAAGAGCTCGACATCGGCCTCGCCGAAGAGCTCGTTGACATAGGACGTCCACTTGGCGTTCGCGCCCTGCGACTCGAGCATGTACTGCTGGTACGCGACGGCATAGGCCTTCTGAGCCTGGGCATAGGTCGCAGACTCAGGACTGATTTCCTCGCCGGCAAGCGCGGTGGCGTAAGCGCCGTCGAGTTTAGCCCAGGTACCAGCCTCGGCATCCCACTCCTTACCGGCCAGATCGATGATATAGGCGGCGTACTCGGCCTTGGCCTCGTTCTCGTCGCCGCTCTCGGGCTCGGCGGGAGCCTTGGGCATGGCGGGCGCGTCGTCCATCACGCTCTGATACAGCTTCTGGATGGTGCCCTGCTCACGCACGATCTGCTTTGCCTGATCCTCACTCACGCCGTACTGATCGGCGATAGCGGAGAAGTCGGAAGTGCCCAGGGAGGTCTCGGCAGAGGAGGAAAGCTCTTCATCGCTCAGTTCGATGCCCCGCTTGGACGCCTCCTCCAGCAGGATGCGGTTGCGCACATAAGCGAGAACCGCGTCGGCGGAAGGAGCGGGGTAGTTGCCGTCCTCGTCCTTCACGCTGTCGAGGCTGTACTGGCTCTCGATGGCCTCGCGGGCGCTGATCTTGTGCGAGGCGCCCTTGAACTTCCAGGTTGCGACCGTCGCGTCGAGCTCGCTCTCGGCGAAAACGGGAGCGCTCACGCCCTTGGAGCCAAAGCCGCCGGAACCAAGGAAATAGCCGGAGACACCGGCGACGATCACGGCGACGAGCGCGCCGGCGATGAAGTACTTGTGCTTGCCCATCATTGCTCGCTGCATGCGCGTCTTCTTCGGACGCGCCGCACGCGGCTTGGCGGCAGGTGCGGCGGTAGAGGAATCCGCAGAAGTGTCCGCCTCAGACTCAGAGTCCTCCACGCCCTCGGCCTCGGCATCAACGTCGGCGTCGGCACCACCCTCGGCGGCGCCACCCTCCTCGGCCTCGGCATCCAACAGCTCGGGATCGGCCTCAAGCTCACGCTCGGCCTCGGCGGCCGCCGTCTTGCCGGAGATGTCCTCGGCGGTCAGGCCCTCGTGAATCTCCACGTGCTCGACCTCGTCGTCACCGTTCGGACCCTCACCGCGGCCGACAACCTCGATCCCGTCGATGTACTCGTTATCCTCGGAATCGTCCTTCTTCATGATCAGACCCATACGGTCCGCTCCTTTCACCTTACCTGGCGGATTGTCGTATCAAGCCGATACGATACCCAAAAACAAACGGGGATACGCCGCGAAACGAGCGCATCCCCGTTAAGGTTTGCTTAATTGCACAACGCGATGCCCCAGTGCGACGCCGCGCGCACCAACACCGCGGATCGGCGCAAAAGAGGAGGGCCACACCCCATGTGTAAAATGCACCCGTCCCCAATTACACATCCGGCTACGAAAGGTGCGCGATGACCGCGTCGGCGTAATCCTGCGTCCCCGCAGCACCCTCGGCACTACCGGTAAGTGCGCGCTGCACATCCCCGGTGACGCACGTCCCCTCGGCAAGCGTGGCACGAACGGCCGCGCGGATGCGCTCGGCGGCATCGGCCTCGCCCAAGTGGTCGAGCATCATCGCGGCGGAGAGGATCTCGGCCGTGGGATTGGCGATGTCCTTGCCCGCGATATCGGGCGCACTGCCGTGCGTGGGCTCGAAGATCGCCGCGTCCGTGCCGATATTGGCGCCGGGCGCCATGCCAAGACCGCCCACCAAACCGGCGCACAGGTCGCTCACGATGTCGCCATACAGGTTCAGGCATACGAGCACATCGAAATCACGGGGCTCCTGAACCAGGCCCATGCACGTGGCGTCCACGATCTTATCGTTGAACTCGATATCGGGGTAGCGATCAGCCACCTCGCGCGCCACACGCAGATACAGACCGTCGGTCGCCTTCATGATGTTGGCCTTGTGCACGCACGTGACCTTCTTGCGACCGCAGCGGCGGGCGTACTCGAACGCGTGCTCGACGATACGGCGCGAACGCTCGATGGAGATCGGCTTGATGGAAATGGCCGAATCGGAGGCGAAGGGCTTCTGACCAGATGCCTCTACGAGCTCGGCGAGCTTCACAACCTCGGGCGCGCCCTCGTCGAACTCGATGCCCGCATAGAGATCCTCGGTGTTCTCGCGCACGATCACCAGGTCGACGTTGCGGTAGCGCGAGCCGTCGCCGGGCTGGGAGAGGCAGGGGCGCACGCAGGCATACAGGTCGAACTCCTTACGCAGGGCGACATTGACGCTGCGGAAGCCCGTGCCCACCGGCGTGGTGATGGGGCCCTTGATGGCGACCTTGGTGGAACGCACCGCCTCGAGCACATGCTCGGGCAGCGGCGTGCCGTACTCATCCATCACGCCGGCACCGGCGTTCTGAACATTCCAGTTGATCTGGACACCGGTTGCCTCGACCACGCGGCGCATCGCGCTCGTGATCTCGGGGCCGATGCCGTCACCGGGGATCAGGACAACGTCGTGGGCCATGAGTTACTCCTCGTCTTCGTCCTCGGCATCGCTCTTCTTGGCGCGCACCTTCTTCTGCGGGTTGTCGAGCTTGAAGCGCTTGACCAGCGCGTCGTAAATCTCACGCGAGCGGACGCGCAGGTAACTGCCCTTGCCGTTCTCGGCATCGAACTGGAGACGACCGGCCAGCTCGGCGGCGACGGAGCCCGAGATCTGACCATGCGCGAAGGAGAAGAGCAGCGCGAGCATATCGCGGTACTCAAGATCGCCGTGATAGCACTGAATGGCCTCGTCGATGATGGGCCACACCTTCTCGGAGCGGCGGCGCTCCGTGGCACCCCACACCACGAGGAAGCGGAAGGCGGACAAGCGCAGCGGGGCCGAGATCTCATCGAACAGGGCGGCCTCGGCGCCCTCGTACGCGGCGCCGCACTCCTTGGCATGCTCGGGAACGAGCAGCGTCAATGCGTCGAGCACCTCCCAGCGGGTCTGGGCCTCCGGGCGATACAGGGCGTCCACCAGCTGCTCGATAAAGGGGGCGAGCAGATCGGGCTCGCGCTCGGCGAGCAGGTTCACCACGCGTCCGGCGAGCTGGCGCGTGCGACGGCTCGAGCTGGACAGGTCCTCGATGAGGGCGGACAGGGCGTCGGCGCTGTTCTCGACGCTCGCGAGGCGGGCGGCCTCCTCGGGGGAAAGCTCGACAAGGTTCTCTTCTGCCATGGATGCGTACCTCTTATCTTTCTCTTGCGGCGAATATCCGAATTATCGTATGGACGGGCCCATCGGTCCAGGGCAAATATGCACGGTCGAAAGGCCTAAAGCGAGCTCTGAGCACAACCGCCGCCCGCGGGCCCCATCCGAGTGCGCCCGCGGGAAGTCCGCGGGCGCTCGGGGTGTTGTTTTTAGGCGTCGCGAGACTGCCTCGAGGGCGAACCCGCAGAGCCCTTCTCGTCGACCGAAATCAGGTCGGGGCCGGCCTCTCCGGTCTTGCGACGGCGACGATACGCCTCGCCGGTACCTTTCTCGGCGACCTTGCGATGGCGCTTGTTGACGTCCATGAAGTTATCAAGCCACTTCCAGGGGCCCGAAGATTCGCCGAAGCCCATCTTGAGGCCGGCGATGTAACCGGCCAAGACACCCATCAAGATGATTTGAATCATCATGGCGGGAATGAGCGCGACGAGCAGCACGACCGCGACGAGGCCTCCGATATTGGCGGCCCAATAAGCGCGCGCGGTGACGAGGTAGCGGCGGCTCAGCTCCTGACCGATCAGAAAACCGATGTAGACGGCAAAGCCGAACACCATGACGTAGGTGATGATGTAGACCCAGTTAGCCGGCATGCCCGCTTACCCCTCGTGATGGTGGCCGCAATGGCACTCGTGGTCCTCACCGTGGCCGTGGCCACCGCAGCACTCGTGGTCCTCGCCGTGGCCCTCGCCACCGCAGCAGCACTCGTGGTCCTCGCCGTGATCGTGGCCGCAGGCGCACTCGTGTCCGCCATGGTCGTGGTCATGGTCGTGACCACAGCCGCAATCGCACTCATCGTCGTGCTCGTGCTGGGCCGTGTAGAGCGACCAATCCAGGCCCGCGGCGACGGCTTCGGCCTCCTCCTGGTACAGCAGGGTGATGGCCTGGGTGCCCATGCGGCCGCCGCCGATGGCGTCGAGCATGTCGTACAGGGTGAACGCGGTATCGGCGCCGGGCAGGGCGAGCTCCTTCTCCTCGGCGACCGTGAGCGCCAAGCCCAGGTCCTTGAGGAAGTGCTCGACCAGGAAGCCGGGCTTGTAGTCGCCGTCGATCGCCTTAGGGGCGAGCTGCTGCATGGCGCCGGAGTTGCCCGTACCGGAGCAGATCATCTCGCGCACCTGCTCGACGTCGAGATCGTTTTGCTGGGCGAAGGAGAGGGCGTCGGCCATGCCCACCATGGCGCTCGCCAGGGCGACCTGGTTGGAGAGCTTCGCGGCCTGGCCCTTGCCGGCACCACCGAAGCAGCAGATCTTGGAGGTGAAGGTCTCGAGCACCTCGCGGACGGGCTCGATATCGCGCTCGGTGGCGCCGATGATGGCCGTGAGGGTACCGGCGATGGCACCGGACTCACCGCCCGTCACGGGACAGTCGAAGGCGTGCTTGCCGCACACCTCGGCGGCGCCGGCGATATCGCGGGCGAGCTCGGGCGCGCTGGTGGTGAGGTCGATGAGGTAGGCGCCGTCCTTGGCAGAGGCCAGCAGGCCCTCGCCCGCCAGGTAGACCTCCTCCACGTCCGTGGGGAAGCCGACCATGGTAAAGACCACGTCGGCGTCCTTGGCGGCCTCGGCGACGGAATCGGCCCAAGCGGCACCGCGCTCGATGAGGTCGGCGGCCTTTTCCTTGGTGCGGTTGTAGACGGTGAGCTCGTAGCCCGCGTCCATGATGTGGCCGGCGATGGGCGCGCCCATGATGCCGGTGCCGATGAAGGCGATCTTGAGGTTCTTGCTTGCCATATGCAACGCTCCTTTTGACGTTTGTTCGACGAATGGACGACGATGGCGGATGCCACCGCCGGAAACAGGTGGACCGACCCCGGTGCTCGCTACTCCCCGCGGACGCGGTTGGCGATGCGGTCGGTCAGGGAGATCTTCTCCGAGCGGTTCTTACCCCAGAAGATAAGGGCGACCATACCCGGTCCGACATGCGAGCCGATCGTAGGACCCACCGAACCGCGCAGGATGGTGAGGTCCGCACAGCCGGGCTCCTTACGAACGGCGGCCTCGAGCCAATCGGCATCCTTCTCGGCGTCGGAGGAGATGATGGCGAGCGGCAGGGTCGGGTCGAACTCGTAGTTCTCGGTGAATGACTTGATGAGCGACTTGAGCGCCTTCTTGCGGCCGCGGTTCACGCCGATGAGCGAGAGCGCGCCGGCCAGGTCGAAGGACAGCTCGGGCTTGATATCGAGCTTGGAGGACAGAGAGGCCGCCGCAGGCGGGATGCGTCCGCCGGCGGAGAGCGCATCGAGGCTGTCCAGGGTGAAGTAACCGTGGATGTAGGTCTTTGCCTCATTGGCCCATTCGGCCAGCTGGCGCGCGTTCAGACCGGCCGCGCGCTGACGCACGGCCTCCATGGCGAGCAACTCACCGCACGCGCAGGGCAGCGCGTTGTCCACCACGTAGAGCTCGAACTCGGGATGATCGGCGCGCACCTGCTCGGCCGCGTGGCAGGCGGAGTTGTAGCTTGAGGAGAGCGCGCTCGTGAAGCACAGGTACACCGTGGGCGTGCCCTCTTCGGCGCATTTGGTGAAGAACTCGAGGTACTGGCCAATCGAGATCGCCGAGGTCGAAGCCTTGGAGCCCTCACGCAGCTTGTCGTAGAACTCCGAAGGGGTGATGGTGCTCCAGATGTCGTCGGTGTACTCAACACCATCGAGGATGTAGGGGAATCCCAAGATGTCCACTTCGAGTGTGGCCGCGATCTCGGGGGTGAGATCGGCACAGGTGTCGATGACGATGCGGCACATGCGCGGGACCTCGTACGAGGCGGTGGTGTTGCCCATGGACGCTCCTCAATACAACAAGGCGGCCACCCACATGGGATGGCCGCCATCCAGATCATGCAATGGACGCTATTTTACTCGCCCTCGACCTCGATTTTGGGCTTGATGATGCCGTATCCACCATTCTTACGGTGATACACCACATTGACCAGGCCGGTGACGCTGTTCTCGAACACGTAGAAGTCATGGCCGATCAGATCGGTCTGGACGAGCGCCTCCTCCTCGGTCATGGGGGTGAGCTCAACCTCCTTGACACGCACGAGCTGGTCGTCCTCATCCTCGGGGATCAGCAGGTCCGCCAGATCGGCGACGGGCTCGACAGGGGCGACCTCGGCGGCGGACAGACCCTGCTGACGGTTGTCGACCACGCGCGTCTTGAACTTGCGGAGCTGGCGCGTCACCTTTTCGGCGGCGAGGTCGATCGCGGCGTACATATCCGCACCGTGCTCGGCCACGCGAATCACCGAACCGCGGGCGCGGACCGTGACCTCGACGATGGCGGGGCTGGGGTTGGAGGGGTTCTTCTCATAGCGCAGGACGACATCGGCGGTCATGGGCTCGATGTCGAACACTTTGAGGGCTTCGCCGATCTTCTCATCGACATGCGCACGCAGAGCATCGGTGACCGTGGTCTTGCGACCGGAGACCTTGATTTCCATACGTGGCTCCAATCTATCCGGGGATAGTACTCGTACAGCTGTTGTACCCAAGTTGGATGAAGACACACGTGGGGAAATTGTGCTCCCGTTCGCTGGAGCGCCCGAACCGACCGCCGAATTCCCATGCGTTGCATGGGTGCGAACGGGTAGCGGAGAAAGTCTGGGCTAGCCCAGGGAGTTCAGGCTGTCGGACTGCGCGGGCTCGCCCGATTCGCCCTCAGAAGCGGGAGCGTCCTCGCTTTCGGGGGCCTCCTGCTCGAACGTCACGCCATCAAGCGTGAGATCGTCGAGGCTGAAGGGCAGGTCGCCGTACCACAGGCGGAAAATAGCCTCGAGCGTGCCGTCTGACAGGGCGTCTTCGAGGATTCCCATCGCCTGATCGGCAAGATCCGTGCCGGAGGCGGCGATGGCGTCGTAAGAGACCATCGGGGCGATGGTACCCACGAACACGGTGCCGGGATAGGCGCGCGCCAGGTAGGCGCCGGCGGTGGCGTCGCAGGCGACATAGTCGACCTCGCCGGCCGCGAGCGCCTCGAAGCACTCGTTCACGTTCGACTTGGCCTTGAGGGTGGTGTCGATGCCCGCGGAGTCCATGGCATCCTGCGCGGCGGAATCGGACTGAACAGCGACGACGGCACCCTGCAGGGTGGTCGCCGAAACCGTGGGGACCCCACGCGAACCGTCGGCCGACTTGGCAAAGATGGAGGAGGCGTTTTGAACCAGGACGCCGCTCTCGACGACATCGTCCTCGCCGGAACGGGCGCCGATATAGAGGTCGGCCTTGCCCTTGGAAAGCGAGCCCGTGACGTCGGCGGAGGAAACGACGCGCAGGTCGAGGCCCATACGCTCGGCGAGCAGACGGGCGATATCGGCGTAGTAGCCGCTCGGCTTGCCCTCCTGGTCCGTCATGGCCTGGGGGGCGTCGGTCATGTCCATGGCAACGGTGAGGACACCGTCCTCGATAAGGTCGTCTGCTCCGAGAGTCGCCTTGACGGGCTCGGGCTCGACCTCGGCGCGCGTGGGCGCGGTCAGCGAACAACCCGACAGGCCCATCGCCATCGCGCACGCGAACGCAACCAGGCCGACCATACCTTTGCGACCTGCAACGAACTTGCGACCGATCATCTCGGCACTCCCCCACTCTCCTTGCGGCACCTGCGGCCGGCACCCCGAACGCCCGCGCACGGGCGCGCGGACGGCAGCTATCACGATCCCCCCAGCTGACCTGGTTTTTGACCCCACACTTGCGCACCGGGGCGTTTGCTCGTACCGCCGCGGCGGTATCACGACTAACCCGCTCGCCCGCGAGGCACGTATTGCCTCAAAAAAGTAGCGACGGGCGGTGCGACTTACTTCTAGGACGCGCCATGATCGCCCTCGCGCGCACGCGACGGCTTACGTGGATCCCTTCGACCGCGTCTGTCTTGGACTGAGGAGCGCGGCGAACCGATGGCCCGCGCGCACCCGCAACCACAGCCTGGGAGGAACTTCGGGGCATTATACCGCAGGTAACGCACAGATTGCGCACGGGTGCGAGCGCAATCGCCCGACCCATCGCACAACGATGGCCGTCCCTGGGAAACAAGATGGCGATCCCCCACGACCCATCGTCTCAACCCCATACGCGGGCGAATGCGAGGCCGTCGACATGCGAGGCGCCTGCGGCCTTGAGTGCCGATGCCGCGGCGGACATGGTCGCTCCCGTGGTGATGACATCGTCGATCAGCAAGATGCGCTTGCCCTTCACGGGAAGTACGACCTCATAGGCACCGAGGGCCTCGGCCAGGCGGTCGGCGCGTCCGAGTTCACGCTGGTCGGATGATCCGTGCTTGACCAGGGCATCCAGCAAGGGAATGTCCGAGCGTTCACTCAGATGCCGCGCAATGAGCTCCATGTGATCGAACCCGCGACGACGGAAGGCCGCAGCCGTGGCGGGGACGAACACCACCGCGTCCGCGCGGACGAGCAGCCCTCCATATCGCCCGGGCGCCTCGCGCTGCGCCCGCACGGCCGCGGCGAGCATGATGCGGGCGATCTCGGCGGCCAGGCGGCGCTCGCCCCCGTCCTTGTACGCGCGGACGATGCGGCCGACCGGCCCGTCGAACATAGCGGCAGCCAAGCAGCGATCGAGATCGGTCCTCGCTCCCGCGCATTCCGTGCACACCATGGCACCGAAGGGTGCACCGCAGTGCAGACAGGAGCGGGCAGGGTCTATGGGCTGCATGGCATCCTCGCATGCCGAGCAGATGAGTTCTCCCGGTCGCTCGCAGCCGGCGCACCTCGTGGGTGAGATCAATTCGAGGGCGGCCTCAATCAGTGCCTCGACGGAACCGCGACCCGTTTTTTCCGCCCCATTTCCAACCGACGTGAAAAAGCCCCTCCCCGCAGGTGCGGGAAGGGGCTCGACGTCCGATGCGGATGCGGCCTGGAAACGAGGCGCGCGCACGGGCTACTCGGCGGACGCGCCGGCGTCTCCGCCGTCCTGCTTGGGCTTGCGGCTGCGACGACGGCGACGCTTCTTGGGAGCGCCCTCGACATCATCGCCACCGGAACGGGCAGGGCCATCGGTCGCAGGGCGCGACTTGGCGCCGCCGCCGTCGCCCGGGCGGCGACGCTGGACCTTGACCTCGCCCTCGGCGATCTGGTCGGCGACAGAAGGCGTCTCGGGCTTGCGGGGACGGGAGCGGCGCTTGCCCTCGCCGGTTGCGGTCTCCGTGCCAGAGGGGGTGTGCTTGCGGCGACGGCCCTTCACCGGGGCGTCTTCGGCGGGAGAGGCGGCCTCATGCGAGGCGCCGGCTGTGGGCGCAGGGGCCGCGCCGGCGCGATGACGGCGGCGGCGCGAGGGCTGCGCGGGCTCGAAGTCCGCATCCGCGCGCGGGGCCTTTGCCTCGGCGGCCTGCGGCACCGCCTGCTCGGCAGCGCCGGAGCGGCGACGGCGACGACGCGACTGCTGCGGCGCCTGCTCCTCCTCAACCTCCTGGGAACGGCCCTTGGAGGGAGCGCCCTTGCGACCACGACGGCCGGAGCCGCCCTGCTCGAACTTGGCGGCCTCTTCCTCGCGCATGCGCTTGCGGCGCGGCGTGGGCCCGGAGGCGACGATGCGATCGGCCGTGTCCAGGCCGTCACCCACGTCGACGCCGTTCTTGCGGTCGAGCTCCATGAGGGCGAGCGCGAGCTCGGGCGACTCGAGACGCTCGAGGACGTCACGCGTCACGCAGTCGGGGCGGCAGGAGCACCCTTGCGCCTCGCAGCGCTGCTTGTTCTCCTCGGTGCTCGTCATATCGGCGAGGTCGACGCGGAAGACCTTGCCGTTCTCTAGGCGCAGCACCAGCTGCTCGCGCGGGGTGTTGTACTCCACAATACGGGCCTTGCCCAGCGGCGTGTCGATAAGGGTCTTCTTCTTGGGGGCACGGCTCTTGAAATCCTTGTATGCCTCGAACTCATAGCGCAGGCAGCACATGAGGCGACCGCACACGCCCGAGATCTTGGCGGAGTTCAGGGGCAGGTCCTGCTCCTTGGCCATGCGGATGGAGACGGGCTCGAACTGCCCGCCGAAACGGGTGCAGCACAGCTCCTGGCCGCAGGTCGCGTAACCGCCCTGCAGGCGGGTCTCGTCGCGCACGCCGATCTGGCGCATGTCCACGCGCACGTGGAAGTGGGCGGACAGGTCCTTGACGAGCTGGCGGAAGTCCACGCGGTCCTCGGCGGCGAAGTAGAAGACGGCCTTCTCCCCGCCGAACAGGTACTCGACGCCCACGGGCTTCATGTCCAGACCGTTCTTCTCCACCAGGCGGCGGAAATCGAACATGGCATCCTCGCCGGCGTCGGCCAGGTCATCGGCGCGGTCGAGGTCGGCGTCGGTTGCGATACGCACGACGGGCTTGAGCGGGGCGGCGAGTTCCTCGGGATGCACCTGGAACGGATCGGCCGTCACGAGGCCGATCTCGGTGCCGCGCTCGGTGGTGCAGATGGCGTGATCGCCGGCGAGGATGTCCAGGTCGCGCGGATCGAACCACAGCTCGTGCGCGGCGAACGCAAATTTGACGGGTACGACTACGGGCATTGCAGTGCCTTCCTGATATCGAACAGCATGACCTCGATGGCCAGCTGGGGTGTGACGTTTCTGGCGATGCGGGCCTCGGCGCTCGAAACGGCATCGAGCGCGCGGGTGACGCCGGTCACCGTGGCGCGGGCGGCGATGCGCTCGACGACGTCGGAAACGTCCTCGTTCACGACGGGCTCCGACTCAGACGCGAGGCGAACCAGGGCATCGCGCAGCAGGGAGCGAACGCTCGCCAGAGCCTCCATGATACCCGAACGCTCACGGGCGTTCAGTTCGCGCTTGTTGCGGTCTTCCAGCTGCTTTAAAGCACCACGGGAGAGATAGTCCTGATTTTGCTCCAGGACCGCCTGCTGGGTCGATTTGACCTCGGCGAGCGGCGCCTTGATCGCACCCATGAGGTCCTTGGCAGCGGCCAGGATGTCGGCCTCGTCGGCATGGGCGAGCAAGTCCACGGCGCGCACCATGGCGCGACGGGCGGCCTGGCGGTCGCCGCTCTTGAGGAACTCGACCGCACGGGCGGGGCTGCCGGCCACCGCGACGGCCATGCGGCATTTGCCTGCAGGCAGACCGGTGGCGTGCTCGACGGCCGTGGCGGCGTCCTCGAGCGAGAGCGGGCGGAACGGCACGCACTGGCAACGCGACACAATCGTGGGCAGCATGACGTCGGCACTCGAGCCGAGCAGGATGAACGTCACTCCGGCGGGCGGCTCCTCAAGTGTCTTGAGGAGGGCGTTTGCGGTGTTCGCGCGCAACTGCTCGGCGCGGTCGACGATATAGACCTTAGCCTTGGCGCGGATGGGTGCGAGCGCCACGTCCTCGAGCAACTCGCGCGTCTGCGCGATAAGGTAGCCCGTGGCGGATTCGGGCGCGAAGTAGTGCACGTCCGGGTGGGTGCGACGGGCCACGCGGCCGCAGTCGTCGCAGGAGGTGCAGGCGCCCGGGACGCCATCTTCGCCGCACAGAAGCGCCTGGGCCAGCGCCCAGGCGGCGTCGAGCTTGCCGGAGCCCGGCGAACCGAGGAACAGGTAGGCGTGGCTCGCACGGCCGCTCGTCACCGCACGGGCGAGGAAGTCGCGCACACGCGGCTGCGTATCGAGCTTGGCGAGGAGGCTGTTGGGGGCGAGGCGGTCGGGCATGGCTAGCACTTCCCCTGAGACGCCTGCAGCGCCGCGGCGGCATCGTCCTCGGACACGGACAGGCCGGCCGATCGGAGCTCGTCGACAACGCTGGAAAACACCTCGGCAATGGACTCGCCGGCATCGATCAGCTTCACGCGATCCGGCTCATCGGCGGCAACCGCGCGGAAGCCCGCGGCAACGCGCTCTTGGAACTCCAAGCCCTTGAGCTCGAGACGGTCCTCGGCTTCACGGCCGGAACGGCGGCGCAGGGCGTCCTCGACCGGCAGGTCGAACACGAGCGTGAGGTCGGGACGGCAGCCGTCCACCGCGAGCTCGTTTGCCTGAGACACCATGTTGCGGTCCAAACCATCGGCAAAGGCCTGGTACGTCGTGGTGGAATCGTAGAAGCGGTCGCAGACCACCGTCTTGCCGGCGGCGAGCGCCGGCCTGATTACCTGATGCACGAGCTGGGCGCGGGCGGCCTCGTACAGCAGCAGCTCGCACACGTCACCCATCTCGGCGTTTGCGGGATCGAGCAGGATGGCACGGATCTGCTCAGAGATCTTGACGCCACCCGGCTCGCGCAGGCGTAGCACATCATAACCGGCAGAATCCAGGACCGCCTCCATGAGCGCCGCCTGGGTCGATTTGCCCACGCCATCGATTCCTTCAACGGTTATGAAGTGGCCTTTTGCCATATAGAGCGTCCTTCCAGACGTAAAAAACGAACTCTCATCATACCGCGACGCGCACCTTCCGCAGAATGCGACAACTTGCGAGATAATAAGCCCATTAACCTCGGATTAATGGAGCCTCCCATGACCGTCCCACATGTCGAAACGTACACCGCGAAGCTTGTCTTTGAGCAAGCCGGCATGAACGAAGATTCTTACGAGCAATCAATTATCGAGGTGCTTCGTGATGAGCTCGAATATGAGCATCTTTACGGACCCGATGTCATCCGCACGTCCAACAGATATGACGACGCCTTTCTCCCTGGCGCGATTGAGCACTCCCTCAAATCCATCAACCCCTCTCTTAATCGCCGCGCCATCGATGGGGCGATAACCCGGCTGAAGGAAATCGAAGGCGGCTCACTTGTTGCAATGAACAAGGTCTTTATGGATATGCTGCAAAACGGCGTCGAAGTCAGGTGGTTCGACGGCGCAGAAGATCGCACCGATATCGTCAAGCTCATCGACTTCGATGAACCCCGGCGCAATTCATTCCATGTCGTCAACCAGTGGACCTACATCGAGCGCGGCACCAACAAGCGTCCGGACGTCATCGTGTTCGTCAACGGGCTCCCGCTTGTGCTCTTCGAGCTCAAATCGCCGGCGCGTGCCGAAGCTGACAACGCCGACGCATATCAGCAGATCCAAAATTACAAGAAGCAAATTCCCTCGCTCTTCACATACAACGCCTTTTGCGTCATTAGCGACATGTTGCATACCAAGGTGGGCACCATCACCGCCAGCGAATCGAGGTTTGTGGAGTGGAAGAGCACTGACGGCAGCTATGAAACCACCCAGTTCGCCGATTGGAAGACGCCCCTGCATGGCATGTTCCCCAAAGAGCGCCTCATTGATATCTTGAGGAACTACATTCTCTACTCAGGCGACGCAAAGATTCTTGCAGGCTATCACCAGTACTTTGCCGTGAACAAAGCACTTGAAAGCGTGCACGAAGCGATCGGCGGAAGCGGAAAAGGCGGTGTGTTCTGGCACACCCAAGGGTCGGGCAAGTCCCTATCCATGGTCTTTCTTGCACATCTGCTGCAAAATGCAATCGACAGCCCCACGCTCGTCGTAATCACCGATCGCAATGACTTGGACTCCCAGCTCTTCAATCAGTTCTCAATGTGCTCCGACTTCTTGCGTCAAACCCCAATCCAAGCCCAAAGCAGATCAGACCTCTCGCATCAAATCGCAAGCAGGCGCGCCAACGGCATCGTCTTCACAACAATGCAGAAATTTGCAGAGGGAGATGTCGCCCTTTCTGAACGGGAAAATGTCGTCGTTCTCGTGGACGAGGCCCATCGCGGGCAATACGGCTTCGAGGAGAAGTACGACCGTGACGGCAAAAAGCACACCGGCACCGCACTCCTCATCCGGCGCGCGCTGCCAAATGCCACCTTCGTGGGATTCACGGGCACACCCATCTCGGCTGAGGACCGCTCTACGCGCGAGGTATTTGGCGATTACATCGATGTTTACGACATGACGCAGGCAGTTGAGGATGACGCGACGCGACCGGTCTTTTACGAAAGTCGAGTCGTTGCCCTCAAACTCGACCAAGAGATCCTCTCCAAGGTCGATGCCGAATATGAAAAGTTGACCAGCGAGGCGAATGCGGAAACCCTTGACGCCAGCAAGCGCAACTTTGCCAACCTCGACGCTGTCCTAGGCGCACCAGAGGTTATCGACGCCTTGTGCTCCGACATCGTTGAGCACTACGAGAACAACCGAGCGTACGAACTCACGGGCAAAGCCATGATTGTGGCGTATTCCCGCCCAGCGGCCATGGAAATCTACCAGCGTCTCTGCGAACTGCGACCCTCCTGGAAAGAAGGGGGCAAGCTCGGGGTGGTCATGACCATGGGAAACCAGGACCCGGAATGGTGGTTTGACGTCGTGGGGAATAAAGCCACGTCAAAGAGATGGCCAAGCGTTTCAAAGACGACAACGTCCCTTTGAAAATCGTCATCGTCGTCGATATGTGGCTCACCGGCTTCGACGTCCCCAGCCTCTCGACCATGTACGTCTACAAGCCCATGAGAGGCTATAACCTCATGCAGGCCATTGCGCGCGTCAACCGTGTGTACAAGGACAAGGAAGGCGGCTTGGTTGTCGACTATGTCGGCATCGCCAATGCGCTCAAGTCCGCAATGCGCGACTACACCAAACGCGATCAGAAAAAGTACGGCGACATGGATATTGGCAAAACTGCCTATCCCAAATTCCTGGAAAAGCTCGCCGTATGCCGCGACAAGATGTTCGGCTACGACTACAGCGCCTTCTTCACTACCGAATCTGCAGCCCAACGTGCCGACCTTATCACTGGTGGCGTCAATCACATCCTCGCCCCCGGGGACGAAGACACCGCCCGCGAATTTGTCGAACAGGCGGGCATCATGCTCAAGGCATATGGACTTGCAAAAAGCCGTGCGACCGATTCGGAGCGCACCGAGGCTGGCTATTTCCAAGTTGTTCGAGAACTCATCATCCAGCTCACTGAACAGGGAGGTCCGCAGCCCGGCAGTAAGAGCAAACTTACACTCAAGCAGGTTAACGAACGCATCAACGCCCTACTCGAACAGAACATCGTGCATAGCGACGGCGTAATCAACTTGTTCAAAGTTGAGGATGAAACCGTCTCCGTTTTCGACCCCAAGTTCTTGGCGAGCCTTTCCCGCATGAAAGAAAGAAACCTCGCATACGAACTGCTGAAGAAGCTCATTGACGACCAAATCAAGGGCTATCGCTCCAAGAGCGTAACTCAGGCTAAAAAGTATTCGGAACTCATGCAGGGCATGGTCAACGGATACCTCAATGGACAGCTCACAAACGCCGAGGTGTTCGAAGAAATGCTCAAAATGGCTCAGGAGATGCTCGCGGAAAACCAGAAGGCCAAAGACCTCGGACTCACGGAAGAGGAGTTTGCCTTTTACGAAGCGCTCACGCAGCCGCAAGCCGTGGCAGACTACTACCGCGAGAGAAACGATGAACTCGTTGCCATAACCCAAGAACTCACCACAAAGATGAGAGAGCTTAGAACGGTAGACTGGCAGAAAAAGCAAAGCGCGCGCGCCGCGATGCGCGTGGCAATCAAGCGGCTTTTGAAGCATCATAGGTATCCACCCGAGGGCATGGAATCCGCGCTCTCCACGGTAATGGAGCAGTGCGAGCTCTGGGCAGACAACGCAGCGTAAGGAAGCAAGACCATGGCAAAGGCAAAAGCCACCAAGAACTCCGCAGATATCGGATTTGAAAAGCAGCTTTGGGACGCCGCCGACGTGCTGCGCGGCAACATGGACGCGGCCGACTACAAGAACGTCGTGCTCGGACTCATCTTCCTCAAGTACCTTTCCGACAGATTTGACGAACGCTATCAGGAGGTGGTGGCCGAAGGCTACGGAGACGAAGAAGATCGTGATTGCTACATCGAGGAAAACGTCTTCTATGTTCCCGAGGAGGCACGCTGGGCTCAAATAGCCAGCGAGGCTCATGCTCCTGAGATCGGCCAGGTCATCGACAACGCCATGCGCGCCATCGAGCGAGAAAACGACGCATTGAAAGACGTGCTGCCCAAAAACTTCGCGCGGCCCGAGCTCGATAAGCGGCGCTTGGGCGAGGTCGTCGACCTGTTCACCAACATTCAGATGTCCGACGGCGAAAGCGAGAGAGACCTCCTCGGTCGCGCCTACGAGTACTGCCTCTCCCAATTCGCATCACTCGAGGGCAAGAATGCCGGAGAGTTCTACACACCTTCGTGCATCGTCCGCACGCTCGTCGAGATTATCCAGCCGTTCCATGGCCGCGTATACGATCCCTGCTGTGGATCTGGCGGCATGTTCGTCCAGTCCGCCGCATTCGTGCAGCACCACGGCGGCAATGTCGTCCAAGACATCACGGTGTTCGGCCAGGAAAGCAATCCCAACACATGGAAGCTCGCCAAGATGAACCTCGGCATCCGCGGCATCGAGGCGGACCTGGGCAGCTACAACGACACGTTCAGCGCGGATCAGCACAAGAACGAGGAGGTCGACTACATCCTCGCCAACCCGCCGTTCAACCTGAAGCACTGGGGCGGCGAGAACCTGCGAGAAGACCAGCGCTGGGAG
>X13_Wolf__coassemble_133_pt1 | contig 29690 bp, 28 predicted proteins | sample X13_Wolf__metabat2_high_PE_009 | metagenome-assembled genome bin X13_Wolf | reverse complement strand
GCCTCACCGCCGTGTCCTCCGGCACTGTGACCATCGGCAACTCCGATGTCTTCGCCGAGACCAAGCTCGACGCCGATGCCGCCGCCAAGCTCGTCGACCACGAGGTCGCCGTCGTGGGCATGGGCCCGATCGTCTCCAAGAACGTCACCGTCGACGACCTGACCCTCGAGCAGCTCAAGGGCATCTTCGGCGGCACCATCACCAACTGGAGCGAGGTCGGTGGCGAGGACGCCGAGATCGTCGTCGTCAACCGCAAGGAGGGCTCCGGCACCCGCGCCACCTTCGAGGCCGCCGTCTTCGGTGACGAGAAGAACACCTACAAGCCCGCCCAGCCCGAGCAGGACAAGTCCGGCGACGTCCAGACCCTGATGGGCTCCACCGACAACGCCATCTCCTACATCGACTTCTCCCACTTCGATGACTCCAAGTTCACCGCCATCAAGGTCGGTGGCGTGGAGCCCGCGAGCGAGAACGTCCTCGACAACTCCTTCCCGATTTGGGCCACCGAGCACATGTACTGCGCCAAGGACGCCGATGACGCCACCAAGGCCTTCCTCGAGTACATGCTCTCCGATGACGTCCAGGGCGAGCTCGTTGCCGAGCAGGGCTTCATCCCGGTCTCCAAGATGGCCGTAGTGAAGGACGCGAACGGCGTCGTCACCGAGAAGTAAGACCCTCTTCACATATCCTCTCGAAAGGTGCGTCATGGCAAAACAGATGCCCAAGCGCAACCTTGAGAAGGTCGGTTTTGGTGTCACGGGCGCGTGCGTCGCGCTCGTGACATTGCTGGTCCTCGCGCTTATCGTCATGGTCGCGCAAAAGGGCCTCTCCACCTTCTTCAAGGACGGCGTGGACCTCGTCGGCTTCTTCACCGGGACCGATTGGAGCCTTGCCAACATAGATCCCGAGACCGGCCTGCCGCAGACCGGGGCGTTGCCGCTCATCGTCACGTCGTTCGCGGTCACGCTGCTGTCGACCGCCATCGCGCTGCCCATCTCCATCGGATCGGCGATCTTCGCGGTCGAGATTCGCCCGGACTTCGGTAAGAAGATCTTCCAGCCGCTCGTCGAGCTGCTCGTGGGTATTCCCTCCGTCGTGTTCGGCCTCATCGGCTTCCACGTGATCGTCGCCGCCTGCAAGGCGATTTTCGGCACGCAGACCGGCATGGGCATCCTGCCCGGCGCCATCGTGCTTGCCATCATGATCTTGCCGACGGTGACCACACTTTCCATGGACGCCCTGCGCGCCGTGCCCGATGGTTATCGTCAGGGTTCGCTCGCCCTCGGATACACGCGCTGGCAGACCATTCGCCACGTCGTGATCAAGTCCGCGATGCCCTCCCTCATGACCGCGGTCATCCTCGGCATGACGCGTGCCTTTGGTGAGACGCTGGCCGTGCGCATGGTCATCGGCGGTGCCGAGGTCATGCCGCTGTCTCTGCTGTCCCCGGCCTCGACCATCACCACGACCCTCACCACCAGCATGGCGATCTACGCCGACGGGTCGGTGCAGAAGGACGTCCTGTGGTCGCTCGGCCTGCTGCTGATGGGCATGTCGCTCATCTTCATCTTGATCATCCACATGATCGGCAAGAAGGGGGCGAAGTCCCGTGGCTGATGAGCGCACCATCACTCAGGCGCCTGCTTCCGGCGCACCCCGCCCGCTCGCCATCGACGAGGGCCACATCCTGCGTGCCCAGCGCGGTGACCGCATCGCCACCGCCATTTTGACCGGCATCGCGTGCTTTGTCATGCTCATCGTCGTGTCGATGGTGGCCTATATCCTCTACGAGGGTCTTTCCACCCTGCTGACTCCGGGCTTCCTCACGCAGCCGAGCCGTTCCAACGGCGCGGCCGGCGGCGTGGCCTACCAGCTGTTCGACTCGTTCTACCTGCTCGTCATCACGCTGCTGATCTCGGTGCCGGTGAGCCTTGGGGCGGCGGTGTTCCTCACCGAGTACGCTCCGGACGGCCCCATCACCGCGATCGCGAGCACGGCCATCGAGACCCTGTCTTCGCTGCCCTCCATCGTCGTGGGCATGTTCGGCTTCCTCGTGTTCTCTGTGAACTTCGGGTGGAAGTACTCGATCATCTCCGGCGCCGTGGCGCTCACCATGTTCAATATCCCGATTCTGGTGCGCGTTATCCAGCAGGCGCTCGAGGACGTGCCCCAGCACCAGCGCGACGCGTGCCTGGCCATGGGCCTTACGCGTTGGGAGGCCACGGTTCACGTGCTCATCCCGGCCGCCATGCCCGCCATCGTCACGGGCGTCGTGCTCTCCGCCGGCCGCGTGTTCGGCGAGGCGGCGGCCTTGCTGTTCACCTCCGGCATGTCGAGCCCGGTGCGCCTGAACTTCCTCACGCTCAACTTCGCGAGCCCCACGTGCGCCTGGAACATCTTCCGCCCCGGCGAGTCGCTCGCGGTGCACATCTACAAGATCTACGGCGAGGGCAGCCCCGAGGCCCAGCATATCGTGTGGGGAACCGCCGCCTTGCTGATGATCTGCGTGCTTCTGTTCAACGTGCTCTCCCGCCTCGCGGGCAAGGCCCTGGCTAAAAGGATGACCGCCGAATGAGTGAAGTGATTACGGGCGAGACCGCCATGGACCAGGTGGTCATCGGCACCGCCGCCGCCGAGATGGCCCCCACCTCCGAGGTCGTGCTAGAGACGCATGACGTCAACGTCTATTACGGCTCGAACCACGCGCTGCACGATACCTCACTGGCGTTTCACAAGGGCGAGATCACCGCGCTGATCGGGCCGTCCGGCTGCGGCAAGTCCACGTTCCTGCGCAGCTTGAACCTCATGAATCGCGAGATCAAGGGTTGCCGCGTCGAGGGCGAGATCATCTACGACGGGCGCAATATCAACACGCGCGAGGAGAACCTCTACGAGCTGCGCCGTTCGATCGGCATGGTGTTCCAGCAGCCGAACCCGTTCCATAAGACGATCTACGAGAACATCGTGTTCGCACCCAAGCGCCACGGCCTGCGTGGCAAGGAGAATCTCGATGCCCTGGTCGAGGAGTCTCTGCGCGGCGCCGCTCTGTGGGATGAGGTTAAGGACAAGTTGAATCAGAGCGCATTTTCGCTCTCCGGTGGTCAGCAGCAGCGTCTGTGCATCGCCCGTACGCTCGCCATGCATCCGGACGTCATCCTGTTCGACGAGCCCTGCTCGGCCCTCGACCCGATTTCGACTCTGGCGATCGAGGAACTCATGCAGAGCGTAGTCAAGGATCGCGCCATCGTGATCGTGACGCACAACATGGAGCAGGCGAGCCGCGTGTCCAACCGCACCGCTTTCTTCTACATGGGCGACATGGTCGAGTGCGGCGAGACCGACCAGATCTTCCAGCGTCCCAAGGATAAGCGCCTGAACGATTACCTTACGGGCATGTTCTCCTAGGGGGCAATCAACCCGTCCGCTCGAGGCGGTGGGCATAATTCCTTCAGGCGTGGTTCGCCTTCGGCATCACAAAAACGCCTTGCGGAAATATGCCCCCGCCTCGAGCTACGTGCATTTGATTTCAAAGCCGCAGCCAGGTAAAGGTTCGGCTGTGCGTTCAGGGTGGGATACGAGCCTACCTTCGAACGCGCGCCCAAAGCTCAGCTCAACCGAATGCCGGCTCGGGCGGGCCCATACAAGGTCCGTCGCGAGTTCCGCACGAACAGAAGGCCCCAGTGGGGCCTTCGTCGTGAGCAGGACTGTCTGAGCAGCGGACTTTGTGTGGGTTCGCCCGAGCCGCCCTCGTTACGCTTCGTCGCCGTACATGTACACCGTGAACCCGTCGCCCGTATCCTGGCTGTGGTCCTCCGCGATGCGAGTCATGCCGATATGGTCGTAGAAATGCCAATCGGACTCGCTGTCGGTCATGAGGAAGAACTTGGTGCAACCGGCCTCCCGAATCGCGGTGCGGGCGCGTCGCAGCAGCTCTCCTCCCAGGCCCTTGCCCTGGAATTCGGGGCGAATGATGAGCAGGTTGATCTGCGCCTGTGCGAACTCGTTGCCCGTGGCGGCAAAGCGGTCGGCCGTGGCCTTCTCACGCGTGTCACCGAACAGGCAGCCGGCCAGGCGCTCGTCGCCGCCTCGCTCGAGGCGCGCGGTCGCCTGTGCCAACAGGTCCTCGTAGCGCTCGTGCCAGTACTCGTTCACACGCGGCTTGCCATCGTCGAACACGCCGACGCAGCACAGGGCGATCGGCTTGCCGTCCGCTTCCGCGACGATCGTGATGGGGGAGCGGTTGAACTGCATGGAGATGTTGTACCGCCCGGCCAACATGGCGTCTTCAAAGTCGCCGCGGTTGCGGAGGCTGTTGGTCCACAGCGTGCAGTACAGGTCGGCGAATTCGTCCAGGTCCTCGTGGCATGCGGCGCGGAACGTGAACTCGCCGGGGTTGATGGTCATGGGATCCTCCTATCGATGACAACGCTATAGCTTCTACCCATACGCGCTGCTCGGTAGTATGGACGGCTGGTAAGATGAAGGGCTGTGCAAAGATAAGCGAGGAGCGTTGATATGGCCATTCTGCTCGGCTGCGACAGCGTGCATCTGGAGTTTCCCACCAAGTTGATCGCCCAGGACGTGACCCTGGGCGTCAATGAGGGCGACCGTATCGGCATCGTCGGCAAGAACGGCGACGGCAAGTCGAGCTTGCTCGGCGTGCTTTCCGGGGCGGTTCCGCCGGACGCGGGGCGCGTGACGCGCCGCCGCGATGTGACGGTCGGCGTGCTCGGGCAGCGCGACGCGCTCGACAACGCCTCCACGGTGCATAGGGCCGTGGTGGGCGACCTTCCCGAGTACGAGTGGGCCGCGAGCCCGCGCGTCCGTCAGATCCTGGACGGCCTCATCGCGGATGTGCCCTGGGAGGGCCTGGTGGGGGAGCTGTCCGGTGGCCAACGCCGCCGTGTGGACCTGGCGCGCCTGCTCATCGGGGATTATGACGTCCTGATGTTGGACGAGCCCACCAATCATCTGGACATGCGCACCATCAACTGGCTCGCCGAACATCTCAAGTCCCGTTGGCAGCGCGGCAATGGCGCCATGCTCGTCGTCACGCACGACCGCTGGTTCCTCGACGAGGTCTGCACCTCCATGTGGGAGGTGCACGACGGCTGCGTCGATCCGTTCGAGGGCGGCTACTCCGCCTATATCCTGCAGCGTGTTGAGCGCGACCGCATGGCCGCTGTGACCGAGGAGCGCCGCCGGAACATGGCGCGCAAGGAGCTCGCATGGCTCTCGCGCGGTGCGCAGGCGCGAAGCACCAAGCCGAAATTCCGTGTCGAGGCGGCACGCGAGCTCATTGCCGACGTTCCTCCCGTGCGCAACGAACTCGAGCTGAAGCGCCTCGCGGTGAGCCGCTTGGGCAAGCAGGTCATCGATGTGATCGACGTCGATGCGGGCTATGAGAACGGTGCGGTGGAGGACGGGTCCGGCGCCCCCGCGTCTTCACGTCCCGTGCTCTCGGATGTGACGTGGCTCATCGGCGCCGGCGACCGGTACGGCCTGTTGGGCGAGAACGGCGCGGGCAAGACCACGCTGCTCAACGTCATCCAGGGCAAGCTCGGCCCTCGCCGCGGTCGGGTGAAGATCGGGTCCACGGTGCGCTTCGGCGTCCTCTCCCAGCAGCTCGATGAGCTGAAGCCCGTCGAGGACGATACGATTCGTGAGGTGCTCGCCCGTGGCAAGCGCTATGTGATGGTGGAGGGCAAGGAAACGAGCCCCGAGAAGCTTCTTGAGCGCCTCGGCTTCACACAGCAGCAGATGTGGAGCCGCATCAAGGATCTTTCCGGTGGTCAGAAGCGCCGCCTGTCGCTGCTGCTCACCATCCTGGAGGAGCCCAACGTGCTCATCCTGGACGAGCCCGGTAACGACTTGGATACGGATATGCTCGCGCTCGTGGAGGACCTGCTGGACAGCTGGCCCGGCACGCTCATCCTGGTCACGCACGACCGCTTCCTCATGGAGCGCGTGACCGACCAGCAGTGGGCGCTCATCGGCGGCACCCTGCGACACGTGCCGGGTGGCGTGGATGAGTATCTCCGGTTGACGGAGGGCTTGAGCGCGGGCGGCTCCGCGCGTCCTCAGGCCCCCGGATTCAATGGCGGTCAGGGGGGTGACCCCAATCCTTCGAACGCCCCGCAGACGGGCGCTCAGGGTCCTCAGAATGGGCTGTCGAATGCGGAGCGTCAGCGCCTCAAAAAGGAGGTCGCCTCCCTCGAGCGCAAGATGGAGACGCGTCGCGCCAAGGTCGAGGAGCTGGAGCGGGGGATGTTCGACATCGATCCCACCGACTTCGCCGCGCTCGCCGCCCAGCAGGATGCCGTCGCCGCCGCTCGCGACGAGCTCGATGAGCTCGAGATGGCATGGCTCGAGGCGAGCGAGCAGTTGGAAGCATAGGCAGTGTATATCTGCTCACGCGTGCAATGTCGAAATTGATGCGGTTCAATCGCGTTCTTTTCGACATTGCACGCGTAGCGGGACGCGGGGGTCCGCATTTGCACGCTGCGTGACGGTGCACCGTTCAGCACGCCAGCGCGATATCTGGCGGGGATGATGTGTAAAACGCACCCGTCCCCAATTACACATCGGGGCTCCTTAGGAGAGCATCTCCTTAAAGCCGCTCACAATCATGCGCCAGCCGCGCTTGAAGCGGCCCTCGGTGGGCTGGGCTGCCGGCGCGATGACGGTCGCCTCGGCCTGGACGATCTCTCCCTTGGCAGGGGAGGTTTCGCATGCGCGCGTGCTGGGCAGGGGCTGGGCGGACCCCAAAAGCTCGGCGCGTGCACGGCGCTCCTTCTCGGCCGCCGCCTGGGCGCGTTCTTCCTCGGCGGCGCGGGCGCGCTCGATGGCCTGCGCCATGAGGTGCTCCTGCGCGTTGAAGGACGCCTCGCCCTCCGCGCGGGCAACGGGGATCCAGCGTCCGCGTGCGTCGAGCTCGCGGGCCTTCACGTTGTCGCGCAGCTGGTCGGCCATGTAGCCGCGCACCATGGCGCGGCAGGCGGGGTCGAGGACGGGATAGGCGATCTCGACGCGGTGCTCGGTGTTGCGCGTCATCATGTCGGCGCTGGATAGGTACACCGTATCCGCCTCCTCGCCGAACGAGTAGACGCGCGCGTGCTCCAGGAAGCGCCCGACGATCGAGCGGATGTGCACGTTGTCGGTGCTGCCCTCGATGCCCGGCAGCATGCATGAGATGCCGCGGATGATCATGTCGACGCGCACGCCCACGCGGCTCGCCTCGGCGATCTTGTCGATCACCTCGCGGTCGGTCAGAGAGTTCATCTTGAAAAAGGCGTGCGCGGGCATGCCGGCGCGTGCGCGGGCGATCTCGCGGTCGAGGCCGTCCATGACGAGCGGTTTGAGTCCTGCGGGCGCGACGCCGAGATAACGGTACTCGCCGTGAAGGTTGCCCAGCGTCAGCTTGCGGACGAACGCATTGGCGTCCTCGCCGATACCCTCATGCGCCGTCATGAGCATGAAGTCGGAGTACAGGCGCGCCGTCTTTTCGTTGAAGTTGCCCGTGCCCAGGAGCGTGATGCGCTCGATGCGTCCCTGGTCGTGATAGGTGAGCTGGCAGATCTTGGAATGGCACTTGAAGCCCTCGGCGCCGTAGATGACCGTGCATCCCGCCTCCTCGAGGCGTTCGGCCCAGGCGATGTTGTTCTCCTCGTCGAAGCGGGCGCGCAGCTCCATGAGGACCGTGACCTCCTTGCCATGCTCGGCGGCAGAGATCAGGGATTCGCACAAGCGCGACTGGCGGGCCACGCGGTAGAGGGTGATGCGCAGCGAGATGCAGGCGTCATCATGCGCCGCCTCGTTGATGAGGTCGAGCAGGGTGTTCATGGATTCATATGGGTAGAACAGCAGCTTGTCGCCGGCGAGTACCTGCTCGCGCATGGGTTGGCCGGGGCAGAACAGGGGGCTAGGCTGCGGGGCGAAGGGGCTGAAGAGCAGCTTTTCGCGCACGCCGCCGGGCAGCTTGTCCTCCAGTGCGAAGATGAATCCGAGGTCGAGCGGCATGTCGACGTTCAGCACCGCCTGCTGCGACAGGCCAAGCGCCTTGCGGATCGCCTTGACGGCCTCGCGGTCGAGCTTGCCGTGGATCGCCAGAAGAACCGGTTGCAGCCTCATGCGCTTCTTGAGCACCTTTTTCATATGCTGGCGGTAATCCTCGTCCTCTTCGACACCCTCGCCGTCCGGGTCCAGGTCCGCGTTGCGGGTAACGCGGATCACCGCACCGTCCTGCGGCGTATAGGAGCCGAAGCAGGAGTCGAGGCACGCCAAGATGATGTCTTCGAGCAGGATGTAGCGCAGTCGCCCGTCTTCATGCGAGATCTCGACCACGCGCGGCAGGGATGCCGGCACCTCGATGATACCGAGCAGACCCTGTTCATCCTCCGAGGCGGACGTGAGCGTGCATGTTACGTACAGCGCGCCGTTGCGCAGATTGGGGAAGGGGTGGCGGGGATCGATGATGAGCGGGGAGAAGATGGGCATGACGTTGCGGTCGAAGTAGCTGCGCACGGTGTCGCGCTCGGCGCCGAAGAGCTCTCCGGGCGTGATGCGCTCGATGCCCTTCGCGCGCAGGAGGGACTCGATGGAGCGCAGGGAGCCCGCCGCTTGGGAGAAGAGGCCGGGAAGTTCGGAGAACACGGCGGCGACCTGCTCGGAGGGGGTCATGCCGCTCTTGTTGTCGCGCGGTTGGCGCTTGAGAGTCGCCAGGCTTGAGAGGCCGCCCATGCGCACCATGAGGAATTCGCGCATGTTGCTCTCGAAGATGGCGATGAACTTCAGGCGCTCGAACAGCGGCACGGTCCCGTCGAGGGATTCGGCGAGAACGCGTTCGTCGAACCTGAGCCAGGAGAGCTCTCGGTTCTGGGTGTAGCTCATGTCTCGTTTCTTTCCGTGCCCGTCGTTGCCCATGTTCGCCCCTCCTCGTCGCGCGAGGCCCTTGGCCCCGCGCCGTCTTCGCATGAATGGTTCCAGGCTATCGCCGCGACCTGTGTCTTGTGAGGTGCGGGTCGAAAGCATGACCCTGCCTTTACACGGCGCTTGCCGACGTGTTAAAGAGCGGCCGCTTTGTAAGAGATGCATGCGGATATCGGGCGCAGGTCACGCCCGAGCGTACACTGTTGCCCTATGAGAAGACCGTGGGAGCGCATCGCGCCCGTGCGTGTGCGCCCGCCTCGACGCAAGGGGGTACCCATGTTGCGAATCGGCCTATTGACCAGCGGCGGCGACTGCCAGGCGCTCAACGCGACGATGCGCGGCATCGTCAAGACCCTCGACCATCGCGGGGGAGAGCCGGTCGAGATCTTCGGTTTCGAAGATGGCTATCAAGGCCTCATCTACAAACGGTTCCGCAAGATGACCCCCGCCGACTTCAGCGGTATCCTCACGCGCGGCGGCACGATCTTGGGCACGAGCCGCACCCCTTTCAAGCGCCTCGATATTCCCGAGGCCGACGGCGTGGACAAGGTCGCCGCCATGAAGGGGGCCTATCGCGAACTCGGTCTCGACTGCCTGTTCATGCTGGGCGGCAACGGTTCCACAAAGACTGCCAACCGCTTGGCGCAGGAGGGCCTGAACGTGATCGCGCTGCCCAAGACCATCGACAACGATACTTGGGGGACCGACATCACCTTCGGCTTCACGAGTGCGGTCGAGATCGCGACCAAGTGCATCGACGACATCCACACCACCGCGAGCAGCCATGGCCGCGTCTTCGTGATCGAGATTATGGGGCACAAGGTCGGTTGGATTCCCCTGTATTCCGCCGTTGCCGGCGGCGCGGATGTGTGCCTGATCCCCGAGATTCCCTACGAGATGGATAACGTGATCGCCGCGATCGACCGCCGCATGCAGTCGGGTGCGCGCTTCACCATCATCGTGGTCGCGGAGGGCGCCATCTCTCGCGAGGAGGCGGCGCTGCCCAAGAAGGATTACAAGAGGCTCGTGGCGGCGCGCACGTCGCCGTCCATCGCCTACGATATCGCCCGCGAGGTCGAGGCCCGCTGCGGGCGCGAGACCCGCGTGGCGGTGCCCGGGCACACCCAGCGCGGCGGTCAGCCCGATGCGCAGGACCGCGTGTTCGCCACGCAGTGCGGCGTCGAGGCGGCGTTGGGCTGCTTGGAGGGGGAGTACGGCTTTATGGTGGCCCAGCGCGACGGCGAGATGCGCCGCGTGCCGCTGGCGGAGGGCACCGGCAAGTTCAAGTACGTCGACCCCGCCAGCGACCTGGTGCGCGAGGCCCGCGCCTTGGGCGTCTCCTTCGGCGACGAGGCTTAGCGCCTGGAGCCCGCATCGACCTCGACTGCGGGGGTGGCGTGTGGAGCGCCACGATATCTGGGGGGTTGCCGAGACGCCTCCGTCTTCGAGGAGCGGTTCTGCGTGCCCGCCCGGCCCGTTCCTTACGTCATTGTTCGTCGCGTGTAAGCCGAATCGATGGCAGGGCATCGGGGTTCTTTCGATACTTGGAAGGCAGTTCGAAGTCGAAAGGACCCGCATGCCCCTCTATCTCAAACTCGCCATCGGCAACGTGCGCCGCAGCGCCCGTGACTACTCGGTGTATTTCGCGACGCTCGGTTTCGCGGCGTGCCTGCTCTATTCATTCGTCGCATCGACCGATTACCTGGTGGCGCTCGGACTGTCCGCCGAGCAAATGGGCGTGCTGGGGATCGCGGGCGATATCCTGCAGGCGTTCTCCGTCTTCACCGTGTTGGTGTTTTTGTTCCTGGTCCGCTATGCGAACCGATTCCTGCTGCGTCGCCGCAAGCGCGAGTTCGCGTTGTACGACCTCATGGGAATGGGCCGCGGCGCCACGGCGTTCGTGCTCATCGCCGAGACCGCGCTCGTGGGAGCGTGCGCCCTGGCGCTCGGCATCGCGCTCGGCGGCGCACTGTCCCCGGCGTTCGGCGCCATCGCCGCCTTCGTCTTCAACGTGTCGTGGCGTCCCATGTTCGCGTTTTCGACTGGGTCCGCCTTTTGGACGGCCGGCAGCTTTTCCGTCATTTTTGCCTTGAGCGCCCTCGACGGCGCGCGCGATGTGACCAAGCGGCCCCTCATCGAGCTCTTTTCCGCCGATCGGACCCCCGAGGTCATTCGCCTCGGCGGCCGTCTTGCAAAGGCGGGCCAGGTGGCGCTTGCGGCGGTGCTTCTCGCAGTGGTGTGGGGAGCGTGTCTGTTCCAGCCCATATATTTCATCGCCTTCATTATGCCCATGGGGCTTGCCGCGTGCATCGCGACCGCGCTCGTCGCCCGCCTCGGCGCCTCATGGTGGGCCGATCGTGCGCGATCTCGTGCCGAGGCATATTGGAGTGGCTTGCGCGCGTTTACCGTTCGACAGGTCGAGGCGCGGGTCTCGAGCTCGTCGATGGCCCTTGCGTGTGTGTGCGTGCTCATTGCGGCGGCGGTGTGCATGATGGTGGCTGGGTTCGCCTTCAGCGTGGGACTGCGCACGCCCGAGATGGTCTCTAATGGGATGGCCGCCTCGCTCGCGCCCATCGGCTATATCGGCATCTTTTACGGGTCGGTCTTCTTGCTGAGCGCTGTGGCGGTGCTCTCCTTGCAGCAGCTTTCGGGAGCCGCCGATGCGCGTCGCGCATATGGGACCCTGGCCCAACTGGGTTGCGACCACATCGATATGCGCTCGTCGGTGCGCGCCCAGGTGCGGCTGTATTTTTGCGCCCCGCTCGCCGGAGCGTTCATCCACGACCTGTTTGGCCTGGTGCTCGTGGCATTCCTGTCGTTCGCTCTCGGCGCGCAGGGTTTCTTCGCCATCGTCGCCGGCGTCCTTGGCTTCACGGTGATGCTCATGGCGGTGTATGCGCTCATGACCGCCCGTGCCGTCGAACGCGTGGTGCTGCCGAGGGTATGATTGTCAGACTATGTCACTCCGCGTGACGGGAGGTCCGTCTCATGATCTGGTTTACATCCGACACGCACTTCGGCCATGCCAACGTGCTGCATTTCACCGATCGCCCGTTTGGCGATATCGCGCATATGAATCGCGCGCTCATCAACGCGATCAACGAGCGCGTGGCGCCTACCGACGACTTGTACATCCTCGGCGATTTCTCGTATCAGATGACCGCGGTCGAGGCGGCGGCATTGCGCTCGAAGATCAATTGCCGCAAGGTGCACATCGTGCCGGGCAATCACGACAAGGACTGGACGCACAAGGACGTGGCGGGGACGTTCATCGTCGAGCCGCCCATCGTGCGCATCAACATCCATGGGCAGAAGATCGTGCTGTCGCACTATCCGCTCATGGAGTGGCAGTCCATGTCGCGCGGGTCCTGGCATCTGCATGGGCATATCCACAGCGCGGGCAGCGTGTATAACGAGCTCAACCGCAAGCAAGGCCTCATGCGCTACGACGTGGGCGTGGATGCGAACGACCTGGCGCCGGTGGGCCTGGACGCGATTCGCACCTGGTTCGAGGGCGTGGAGTTCTACGGCCGTGCCCGCTGGTGGGAGTGGGTGAACGGAACGGGTGATCCTGCGGTGGCAGAGGATTGCGAGGTGGTCCGCGAGCTCATGGTCGAGGTGGATCGCGACCATGCGAGCGCGCAGGAGTCCGCGGAGGCGTCGCGGCGTTGCGCCTCGGCGCTGCGGGAGCTCGGCCTCGGGCGCTAGCGCCACGCGGAGCACCGGCCTTCACCGCGGCCTTCGCTTCGAATGCATGGGACTTCAACCTCAAATTAGGGACAGTCCCTCATTTGAGGTTATGGCGTGGGACGGGAGTCGGCCCATCGTTTCGAGTGCGTGAACTTGCCATACTCCCCATCGCCATGGTGGGCGGATAGTACACTGAAATCCCGTGGAAGCGCCGGACTCCGGTGCAGATTTCGACGGGAAGCGCAGGTAAACACCATGACAAAGCATATATTCGTGACTGGCGGCGTGGTCAGCTCGCTGGGCAAGGGCATCACCGCGGCGTCGCTGGGGCGCCTGCTCAAGGCGCGCGGCTACCGCGTGACTATGCAGAAGGCCGACCCGTATCTCAACGTCGATCCGGGTACCATGAGCCCGTTTCAGCACGGCGAGGTGTTCGTTACCGAGGACGGCTACGAGAGCGACCTCGACCTCGGCCACTACGAGCGTTTCATCGACGAGAATCTCACGCGCGACTCCAACTTCACCACGGGGGTAATCTACCAGGACCTCATCGCCCGCGAGCGCCGCGGCGATTTCCTCGGCGGCACGGTGCAGGTCATCCCGCACGTGACGAACGCCATCAAGGCCAAGTTCCGCGCCGCCGAGGAGCGGGCGGGCGCCGACGTGGTCATCACCGAGCTCGGCGGCACGATCGGCGACATCGAGGGCCAGCCGTTCGTCGAGGCCATCCGCCAGTACAAGAAGGATGCCGGGGCCGAGAACGTCTGCTACATCCACGTCTCGCTCGTGCCCTATATCGCGGCCGCCCACGAGGTGAAGACCAAGCCGACGCAGCATTCCGTCAAGGAGCTGCGAAGCTTCGGCATCCAGCCCGACATCATCGTGCTACGCAGCGACCACCATATCGACGACGACGTGCGCGCAAAAATCGCCTCGTTCACCGACGTGGATGTCGACTGCGTATTCACCTGCGAAGATGCCCCGTCCATCTACGACGTGCCGCGCATGATGGCCGAGCAGGACTTCGACCTGCGCGTCTGCGAGCGTCTGGGGCTCGATCCGCGTGAGCGCGACATGTCGGATTGGGATGACTTCCTCATCGCCAAGGACCATGTGGAAAACGAGGGCGACCCCGTGAAGATCGCGCTCGTGGGCAAGTACATCCAGCTGCCCGACGCGTACCTCTCCGTCATCGAGGCGCTGCACCACGCGGGCACGCATCTGGGTAAGCACGTGGAGGTCGAACTCGTCGATGGCGATGCGCTCTCCGACGGCAATGCTGAGCAGGTGTTGGGCGATGCGTCGGGCACCCTCGTGCCGGGCGGCTTCGGCAAGCGTGCCTTCGACGGCAAAATCGCCGCGGCCCGCTACGCGCGTGAGCACCGGGTGCCGTATCTGGGCATCTGCCTGGGGATGCAGGTCGCCGTGTGCGAGTTCGCGCGCGACGTGCTGGGATATGCGGACGCGAGCTCATCCGAGTTCGACCCGCAGTGTGCGCACGCCGTGATCGACCTGCTCGATGAGCAGGAGGGCGTGACCGAGAAGGGCGGCACCATGCGCCTGGGCGCGTACCCGTGCGCGCTCGTCGCAGGCACGCTCGCCGCGGAGGCATACGGCGATGTGCCGGTGCAGGAACGCCACCGCCATCGCTACGAGTTCAACAACGCGTATCGCGAGGAGTTGGAGGCGGCTGGCTTGGTCGTGTCCGGTACGAGCCCCGATGGCGAGCTGGTCGAGATGGTCGAGCTGCGCCGCGACCTGCACCCGTGGCTCGTCGCCACGCAGGCGCATCCCGAGTTCAAGAGCCGCCCCACGCGTCCGCACCCGCTGTTCCGTGAATTCGTTCGCGCGGCCGCGGTCATCACGATGTAGGGACAGTCCCTGCATCGAGGTGCGTTAGGCCTCGCGCATGCGCAGGCGGGCGGCCACAAGGCCCGCGGACACGATCGCGACAGCGAAGAGCGCGATGATACCCAAGTCGATACCGACGGTGGCCAGAACGCGCGCATTCACCTCTTGGGCGCCGAGCGCGCAGGTCACGGCATCGTACATCCAGAAGGTGGGCGTGAAGTGCGCGACCGCTTGCACATTCGCGCCCATGAGCGACAGTGGCACCCACGCCCCGCCCAAAAACGACATGACCATGCCGCCCAGGTTGGCGATCGCGTTGAGTGCCTCCTCCCTAAAGCCGCATTGCGCGAGCGTGTAGGCGAGCGAGAGCGGGACGAGTGCGAACGCGCAAAGCGACGCGATGGCGAGCGCCACCTGCGCACCTGCGCTTGAAAGCAGTGCGCCTGCCCCGGAGGCGCCGATGCCGACGAGTGCGACCCATGCGCACACGCAGAGCGCCAGCACCGCGCATCCGGCGATGCTCTCGAATCCCATGCGCCAGCTGCTCACGGGCGCAGCGAGCTGTCGCCGCCGCACGTCGGGCTTGTTGAGCGTGGAGAGCACCACGCCGGCGACCACGACGATGGACGAGGTGACGGTGTACGAGCTAAAGGCGAGGTAGAACGCCAGGCGCGATGCCGCGGTGCTTTCCTCGGTTGTCTCGATGGTGTCGTGGGCGGGCGCGATATCGGAAAGGTCGCGCATGCCGTCCAGCACCTGCTCGGCGCTCGCGTGGGGCGTGAGCGCGGCGCGGCTCGCGATGAGCGATGCCGTGCGGCTTGCGCGCTGGGATGCCAGCGCCGCCGCCTGCATGTCGCCGCCGGTCGCCGCCTCGAGCTCGGGCAGGTCGCCTCCCGTTCGAGCGGCATCCATGAGGGCATCGCCAAAGCCCGCGGGAATAACGAGCACGGCGTCGGCCTTGCCGGTCGCGAGCGCATCCTGCAGGGCGAGGGGCTCGTCGGCAACGGTTATGAGCTCGTCCGTCTGGGAGAGCATCTCCTCGAGCGATTGTGCTACGGCGGACCCGTCGCGATCGACGAGTGCGATGCGGGCGCGGGGAACCTCGGTGGCCTCCTGCGCGCCACTTCCGCCCACCTCTCCCATGAGCACAACGCCCATGCTCGATAAAAAGCCGATGTAGATGATGAGGTAGAGCGGGTGGCGAAGCGCGATGGTGAGCGCTCGTTTACAGATGTTCATGCGCGGACCTCCTCATGCAAGCGGCCGATACGGCAAGCAGCACGGCTGCGATGCCGGCGCAGGCCGCCAGGCGAAGGGCGAACGGGACGAGTGTGTCGTAGTAGTAGACGGTGTAGAACAAGTCGCGGATCAGGCAAACCGGGTTGAGCCACGTCGCAGCGGGGAAGACATGTGCGACGGTATCGGCGAGCTCCATCGTGGGCTCTCCGTAGAGGCCGGCAAAAAGCGACAGCAGGCAGGTGAACGCCGTGAGGATGCCCCTGCGCGAGTCTGAGCCCATACGTCCGGGCAACGCGCCCACCAGGGCTCCGATGCCGCAAGAAAGCAAGCTCGACGCCGCGATTCCAACGAGGCAGAGCCCCTCGCGTCCCGAGAAGTCGATGTGCGCGGTCAGGCAGATGTAACCAAAGGCGATATCCAAAAATGTGGTGGAGACCGCCCAGCAGGCGCCGATGGTGGGGATGAGCAGGCGCATGCGGCTCGTGCCCGAAGCGGCGCGCCGCGCGCCGGCGGCGGACGAGGTGGGTTGCAGGCGCCAGACGCTTTCCCCGGCGAGCTGCGCGGCAAAGATCGAGGCCATGCCGAGCAGCGCGTAGTAGAAGCGCACCATGCTATCGGGCTGGGCATGCGTGAACGAGACCTCCCGCACGGAGACGCCGAGACCGAGTGCATCTTCGAGGGCGATGGGGTCGCTCAGCGTCGCGGGGTCATGCGCGGAGAGGTCTTCGATGAGCGCCACGCGTTGCAGATAGCTGGTCGCGACCGATTCGAGGATGGCGCGGTTGACGTCGTAGGAGACGTCGCTACTCGTGCCGGACCCGGCGGGAGCGAGGATGATGCGGGGTGCGCCCGCGTCGCTGGCGGAGGGCGTGGCGCTCGACTCTCCCGCAGCGTCGACGACGTACGCCCCCGCCACGGACCCCTCGGCGAGCAGGACGCGCGCCTCCTTCTCGCCGGCCACGGGATGAACGGCGAGAAGGGGTTCGTCTGCCTCGCTCAAAGTATCGACTACCTGCGAGAAGGGAGAATCCTCCCAGGCGTCGTCGGCGACGACGGCGACTTCCACCGCCTCGACGGAGCCCGTGGAGCGCATGGGCTCGAACATGAAGTTGAACACCGTGGCAAGCACGATGGGGAAGATGAGCGTCCATACGACGGCGCTCGGCGTGAGCAGCAGCGTGCGCGCGGTCGCTTTGAAGGTGGTCCACATGGCGCCCTCCTAATCGCGCAGCTCGCGGCCGGTGATCTCGAGGAACACGTCGTTTAAGGTAGGCGGCGCGCAGGTGATGCGGCCCAGGCGCGCGTTGCCTGCGCGCAGCGATGCGAGGACGTCGGTGAGGTTGTGCTCGCTTGCCTCGCAGGAGACGGTGAGCAGGTTGCCGGCGAGCGAGACGTCGAGGACGTGGGGCAGCGCGCACAGGCGTTCAAGCTCGCGGGTGGGGAGCGCGCCGCCGTCGCTCGCGTGAGAACCCGGTCTCGCGCGTGGGCCCGAGGGGCCTTCGAGCTCGATTACGATGCGCTCGCCCGTGCGGATCGAGCGTTTGAGCTCGTCGGGCGTGCCCTGCGCGAGCGCCCGGCCGTGGTCCATGATCATCACTCGGTCGCAGATCTGCTCGACCTCCTCCATGTAATGGCTGGTGTAAACCACCGTCGCCCCTTCGGCGCGCAAGCGCTGGATGCCGTTGAGGATGGCGTTGCGGCTCTGCGGGTCCACGGCCACCGTGGGCTCGTCGAAGAAGATGAGTTCAGGCTTGTGGGCGATGCCGCAGGCGATGTTGAGGCGGCGCAGCAGTCCGCCCGAGAGCTTTCCGGGGCGAAAGCGGACGAATTCCTCGAGCTCCACGAACTCGATCGCCTCATCCACGAGCGCATGACGCCGGGCACGGTCGTTCACGTAGAGCGAGCAGAAGTAGTCGATGTTCTCGCGCACGGTGAGCTCGTCGATGACCGCCACCTGCTGCGGCACGATGCCGATCCGGCGCTTGAGGTCGTAGCGCGTGGGCGCCATGGGCTCGCCGAACAGGCGGATGCTGCCGCGGTCGTAGGTGAGTAGGGCGAGCATGCAGTTGATGCTCGTGGTCTTGCCCGAGCCGTTGGGACCCAGCAGGCCGAAGATCTCGCCCTGATCGACGTGCAGGTCGAAGTGGTCGAGGGCGAGCAGCTCGTCGTAGCGTTTGACGAGCCCCTCGATCGCGATGACGTCCATTGTTCCTCCGCTCCAACTCAATTTGGGGACAGTCCCTAAATTGAGGTTTTCGATTCCGTGCTTGCTGCGAACATGGTGCCCGACGCCCTCGCAACGCGGTAGTGACAATTGTCACGACTTGGTTTTACCTGCCCTAACTTGCTTTTGCTACCATGGGGAGCCATGGAGAGAATCATCGACATAGTGTTGGTACTCGTCACGTGCGTGCTGTTCCGCGTTGCCGCCGGGGTCGTGGGCGCGGCGTCGGCCGTTGCGGGACTCGCGGGGGACGCACTTGCCGTCCCGACGGTCGTCTGCCTGCTTGTGGCGATCATCGCGGTGCTGACATGCGAGTGGGCGCGGGGGAAGTGGCGCGTGCTTGGCCCGGTGGCGTATTGCGTTGTGAGTTCGTTTGTTCCGGAGGGGCTATTTCTGCTTCCCGCCGTTGTGTACGAGTTGCTGCAATTCGCGCGGGAGCCGCTGCCGTGGCGCGCGGCGCCGATTGCTTTGCTATTGCCCGCCGCGCGCATGGTGGTCGCGCCGTGTGCTTCTGGGACGGAGCTTGCGTGCGTGGGTGCTCTGTCTGCGTTGGCGGGGCTGTTGTCCTGGCGGACGAGCATGCTGCTTGCCCAGCGCGACTTGCGGCATCGGACCCGCGACGAGTTTCGCGCGCACGAGCTGTTCGGCGCGGAGGGATCGAGCGGTGTCGTGGCGGCGGATGGTTGTTCGGAGCCTAGCGCGGATGCGGTATCCGAGTGCGCCGTAGCTGACGTTGATGCCGCCGCGCGCTCGCCCGAAGGGCGCTGTCGTGCTGCCTTTTCGGAGTTGACCGAGCGCGAATACGAGGTGGTGCGCTTGGTTGCCGAGGGTCTGGACAACCATGAGATCTCCGCCGCCGCGTTCATCAGCGAAGGCACGGTGCGCAATCGGATCAGTTCCGTTCTGCAAAAGACCGGGCACAAAAACCGCACCCAGCTTGCCGTCGCCTGGTGGCAAGCACGCGAGCGGTAGCAGAATCGATCGCCCGATGGCTTGTGTGGCCCATCCATGCCGGTCGGATCAAACATGATTTCAATAGCGTCGTCGAGCACGGGTGCCCTAGTTGAGCGGTTGCCGATTCAAGTGGAGCTGCACGAGCCGGCTCATCCTTCTGCTGATATACTAAAGAAGTTCTTACTCAATTTAGGAAGAATAGAGGTATATCATGCCGAAGATTATTTCTAGCTCGACGTTGCGCAATGGATACAACGAGGTGTCGGCATGGTGCCGTGAAAAGCAGGAGCCCGTTTTTGTGACCAAGAACGGTGCTGGCGATCTTGCGGTCATGGACATCGAGTCGTATGAGCAGCTCATGGCGCGCCTCGATTTGCTGAAAAGCCTGGCTGAGGGTCATCGCGACGTAATTGAGGGACGAATTCACCCTGCGCGCGAGGGTGTTTCGCGCTTGCGTGAAGAGTTTGGCTTATAGCCGTGTTCACCGTAGTGGAGACGGATGCGGCAATGGAGGATATGCGAGAAACGCTTGCGTATCTGAAGTACCGCACGGGTGGCAAGCAGGCCGGCGCCAGATTGCTCGATGCGTACGAGAGACTTATCGGGGTACTTGAGGCGACCCCTTTCGCATATCCGCTTGCGGTCGATCCCATCGTCTCGTCTTTGGGGTATCGCTGGGCTCTCATCAGGTCTTACATCGTTTTGTATACCGTGAACGAGAGCGAGCGCGTTGTTGCTATTGAGCGCATTGAACATGAATCGAGAAATTGGCGTGCGTTGCTTGGGTGACGTTTTGGCGAACGTGGTTTTGTGGGTGTGTGCGAAGGGGGTATTTTGCGTCTCGTGCGTTTCGATCCTTCCCGGAAAGCCATGCAAACCGCAGCCGCTCTTCAAAGGGGTGCCCTTGCAACGGTGTGTGGCGCATATGCAACGACATGTTGCGGAAATTGACGTGCCCAATTGGTGGTGTGCAACCGCAGGCGCGCAGATAGTTGATGCTGCGGGTCAGCCGGAATCGGTGCGAGCCGGCCGCTCAGGCTCCGATGCTGACGTGCCGCTATCATAGCTCCATAACTACCAAGGAGGCATTTGTCATGGACGACACCATGGATGAGGCAACGAAGTTTGCGGACCGTCTGCTCGACTTGCGTCGTAAGGCGGGGTATTCGCAGGAGCAGCTCGCGGACCTGCTGGGCGTGTCCCGGCAGGCGATCTCGAAGTGGGAGGGCGCTCAGGGGCGTCCCGAGGTCGACAACGTGGTCAAGCTGTCGCAAATCTACCGAGTGAGCACCGATTATATTCTTACGGGGTCCGCAAGCGTGCCCTCGGTGTGCGAGACGTCACCGACTCCCTCGCCGCGCGAGCTGTCGCGCGAATACCGCTTTGCCCTCAGCGCCCTCATGGTCATCGCGGGGACGGCGCTCGTGTTCGTGCTGGTGGTCTCGATCTTGGCCATTCTTTCGATGGTGCTTACCGGCGGTGCGGGCATCCCGGGATGGAAGTAGCGGATACGCGGTCGTTCGCACGGGGCGATGCGCCCATCCGGGTTTTGCTGTGAGGCAATAGGTGTATTAGCTCGTAAAGGTCGTGGTTCGATGTGAGGGATATCACGATATCGTGATATCATAGGTAAAACTGTTTCAGAGTTAGGAGGACGCTCATGCCAGTGCTGGCACGGTTTTACGGCATAGTAATTCGCATGTACTTTTTGGGATCGGAGCACAATCCTCCGCATATCCATGCCATTTATGGGGAAGACACAGCCGCCTTTGACATCAGATCTGGCGAAATAATAGACGGTCATCTTCCAAAGCGCGCTGCCTCATTGGTGAAAGAGTGGATGACGTTGCACAAGGATGAGCTTATTGAAATGTGGGAGACCCAAGAATTCAAGAAGCTCGATTCACTTGAATAGGAGATGCCTGTGTTTCACAAAGTGAAAGAAGTTGTTCCTTTGCAGGACATGAGGCTATGTGTGCGTTTTGCAAATGGATCGACAAAGGAATATGACGTAGAGAAGCTTGCCGCTCGATTTCCTCAGTTTGCCGCTTTGGAAGATGAGCGCCTCTTTGAGGAAGTGCAAGTTGATGTCGGTGGCTATGGCATCGTTTGGAACGACGATCTCGACCTTTCTTGCGATGAGCTTTGGAAAAACGGCGTCGACGTGAAGACGCCTTTTGACGGACTCATGGCGTTTTCCGATGCAAGTGAGCTTTGGGGCCTGAGCGAGTCTGCCCTGCGTAAGGCTGTGGCATATGGAAAGATAGAAGCGGGGATTGATGCACGTAAATTTGGTAAGCAGTGGGTTGTGACCCAAGAGGCAATGAGGCGAGAGTACGGTAATCCGGTCGAGGTGCTCCGGTAATTTCGATGTGTCGTTATCGCAAGGCGGGGTTTGGCTTCTGTTGGTCTGAGCAGGGTGGCTCAACGATCGGAGTCACCCTGCTCAACTTTGCCAAGCTTCTAAGGTCGCTGAGCAACGAGCGGCGCAGCTAGGCCCCCCCAGACCTCCTCGGCGATGCTGCGCACGAGCGCGATCTTGGCCCACTGCTCGTCCTCGGTGAGCTTGTTGCCGATCTCGCAGCTGGCAAAGCCGCACTGCGGGGAGAGGCAGAGGTCCTCGAGCGGGACGAAGCGCGCGGCCTCGTAGATGCGCGCGATCACGGCGTCGCGGTCCTCCAACTTGGGGCGCTTGGTGGTCACCAGTCCGAGGACGACCTTCTTGCCCGGCGCCACGTGCGCGAGCGGCTCGAAGCCGCCGGAGCGCTCGTCGTCGAACTCTAGGTAGAAGGCGTCGACGTTCTCGCGCGCGAACAAGATGGGGGCCACCAGGTCGTACGGGCCACTCGAGGCGTGGGTGGAGTGATAGTTGCCGCGGCACACGTGCGTGGTGACGGCCATGTCGGCGGGGCGTCCCTCGAGCGCGAGGTTGTTCACGCGCAGGTACTTCTCGGCCTCGGCCTCGGGCGTGGAGCCGGCGGCGCGGATGCCCGCCTGGAAGTGTTCGTCAACGAGCGCGCCCCAGGTGCAGTCATCGAGCTGCAGATTGCGGCAGCCCGCGGCGTAAAGTTCGGCGATCACGGTGCGGTACGCGGCGCCGATATCCTCGAGCAGCTCGTCCTCGTTCGGGTAGAAGCTGCGCGTGCGCTCGGCCGCCGCCTCGTCACGGTAAAGCTCGAGCAGGAGCTGGGCGGGGGCGGGGATGGTCTGCTTAGCCGTGTGCCCAGGCTCCTCGAGCGCCTGAACGAACTTGAAGTGCTCGACGAAGGGGTGGTTCTCACCGGAGATCTTGCCCGTGAGGACGGCCGAGCCGTGCGTGGTCTCCTCGCCCACGAAGAAATAGCCGTGGTCGAGCTCCACGTGCTCAATCCCGCCGAGTCCCCACATGAAGTCGAGGTGCCAGTAGGAGCGGCGGAACTCTCCGTCGGTGAGCAGCGGCAGACCGGCGTCCTTCTGCTTGGCGACGAGCTCGGCGATGCAGGCATTCTCGACGGCGATGAGACCTGCGTCGTCAAGTTTGCCGGCGGCGTGGGCGGCTCGGGCCTCCTTGAGCGCCTCCGGGCGCAGGAAGCTGCCGACGACGTCGAATCGGGTGGGTGCGATGGCGGCCATGATGGGTTCCTTTCGGTAGATGCGATATCTGATGAAAGGAGTATGCGGGACGCGCATCCGATTGGGAAATACTTAAAACAATCCAATATCGATAGGAAAAACCTATGGAATTGAGTGGGTAGCGAAGGCTTTCGATCCCATGGTCATCACGGGATATGCGTGCGGATAGCCTCGACGAACGCCTTCCCATAGCGAGAGAGGTGGGTGTCGCGTCGTGTGACGATGCCGACTTCCATGCGGTCGTCGACCTCGAGTGGGACGGCGATGATGTCCTCGCCGTTGAGCTCGTGCGAGATGACGCCCGAGCACACCGTGTAACCATCGAGGCCTATGAGCAGGTTGAACAGGGTCGCGCGGTCGCGCACGCGGATGTTCTTGGAGCGGCCGAGCGTGGACAACGGTTCCTCGGAGAAGTAGAACGAGTTGAAATCCCCCTGCTCGTAGGAGAGGTACGGATAGTCTGCGAGATCCTCGAGCGTGACCGAGGCGCGTCCCGACAGGGGGTGGGTCGATGAGAGGAACACGTGCGCGGCGCATGAGAACAGGGGTTTGAATTCGAGCTCCTCGGCACGCAGCATGCGGCCGATCACGTCGCGATTGGCATCAGATAGGTAAATCACGCCGAGTTCGCTCTTCATATGGGCGACGTCTTCGATGATCTCGTGCGTCTGCTCCTCGCGCAGGGTGAACTCGTAGCGCGCGGCGTCGTAAGCGCGGATCACGTCGACGAAGGCATTCACAGCGAACGAGTAATGCTGGCAGGAGACGGCGAAGCGGGGTACGGGTTCGGTGTCGCGTTTGTAACGCTCCTCGAGCAGGTCCGCCTGTTCGAGCACTTGACGGGCGTAGCCGAGGAACGTCTGGCCCTCGGTGGTGGTCACCATGCCCTTGCTCGTCCGGTCGAACACCGTGATGCCCATCTCGCGTTCCAAATCGCGCACGGCGGCGGTCACGCTCGGTTGCGATACGAAAAGCCGCCGCGCCGCCTCGGTGACGCTGCCGCACGAGGCCACCTCGACGATGTATCTGAGTTGTTGGAGTTTCATGGGTTGCCTCTCATCGATGGCGAAGTGCGCCCGTCTCTCGACTGGGCTGCGGCATGTCGTTACTTGGCTCTGGCCTGGTAGCCCTCGCCCCATGTCCACATCGCGTCGATGATGGGCTTCAGGCTCCTGCCGGTCTCGGTGAGCGAGTATTCCACGCGCGGCGGCACCTGCGGGTACACGCGCCGCACGACGAGCCCCGCGTCCTCCATTGCGCGCAGGTTCGTGGCGAGGACCTTCTGCGACACCTTGCCCACGCTGCGTTGCAGCGCGCCGAACCGCATGGTCTCGTTCATGAGCAGGTCGCGCATAATGAGGAGCCGCCATTTCGACCCGATGAGCTGAGCGCAGGTCTCCACGGGACAGGCGGGCAGATCTACCCGCCTGCGCGGCGCATCGTTCTTGTGTTCCGTGAACACCTCGTCAGAGCGCATCGTAAACCACCTGCTCAAAGCCAATAGTTACTAAAGGGTACTTATAGCACAATTATTAAGTACCTACTTACATCGCCCAGCTCCCGGCGACGTGTTGCTGCTCATGCTTGGAGGTTGCGGGCAACGCCAGCTGCAAGACCATTGCGTCCTGCTGCATCTCGACCGGCGGATCCATCCCGCGCGCGAAGGCGTTGCGCGCTTGCGCGAGGAGTATTGATGCGTAAACGAAGCGAGCCCTGTGCGAACGTATGCACAGGGCTCGCATGTCATCGAAAGCTCGGCGAGGAGCATAGACGCGCTTGAGGGCATTGTTCCTATCGGGCTGGCCGCCCGCAACCCGCCCGCCCCCGGCTCAGGTCTTACGCCTCCAATGTGTCATACGCGGCGTCGTCCACGGGCTCGAGCCACTCGTTGGAGCAGTCCTCGCCCGGGAGCTCGAAGGTAAGGTGGCTGAACCAGCAGCCCGCCTTGGCGCCGTGCCAGTGCTTGACGCCCACGGGGATCTCAACGATGTCACCGGGCGCCAGGCTCTGGGCGGGCTTGCCCTCCTCCTGGTACCAGCCCTCGCCCTCGACGCAGATGAGCACCTGGCCGCCGCCCTGCAACGCGTGATGGATGTGCCAGTTGTTGCGGCAGCCCGGCTCGAAGGTCACGTTGTGGATGGGCAGGCGGTCGTTCTCGCCGGTGAGCCGCTTGAGGTAGCTCTGGCCGCTGAAATACGGCGCGAAGGCGTCGTTCTTCTCGCCCAGGCCGAAGAACCCACCATGGCCCTCCGCTTCGGCCGCCTCGTCGGCGTAGACCTCCTTTGCCATCTTGAAGGCCGCCCACGCGCATGGCCAGCCGGCGTAGAAGGCGATGTGGGTGAGGATCTCGGCCATCTCGGATTTGGTGACGCCGTTGCTGCGCGCGCTCTGGAGGTGGTAGGCAAGCGAGCTGTCCACGATGCCTCGGCCGATCAGCGCGCTGACGGTGACGATCGAGCGCAGCTTGAGGGGGAGCTGAGCCTCCCGGTTCCACACATCGCCGAAGAGGATGTCGTCATTGAGATGGGCGAACTCGGGGGAGAACTTGCCCAGGGTGTCGCGTCCCGCGGTTTGCTTGACGGTCATGATGGGTCCTTTCTAGTCGAACTTGTCGCTGATGACGTCGTAGCGAATCCAGATGGCGCCGTCGTCGTAGCTCTCGACGTGCGTGAGCTTCAGCTGGAACGGTTCGCGCTCTTGGGGCAGGCCGTCGAAGGTCGACGCCATCCCGGTGCGGGCATCGATGCCGGGGCCGAGCAGGATGCTCGCCTCGTCCAGCAGGCCGGCGTCGAGGAACGCTGCGTTGATGGCGCCGCCGCCGACCGTCGCCATGCGCTGGACGCCGAACTTACCGGCGAGCACGTCGACCGCGCGCCAGACGTCGATGCGTCGCTCTCCGCAGGCGATCCAGGAGATGCCCCGCTCGTCCAGATAGGAGAGGTATTCCGCGCTGACCTGCTCGCTGGTGACGATGAGCAGGGGGCGGTCGTAGTCGTTGCCGCGGCTCCATGAAAGCGAGCCGCGCGTGTCGAAGACCACCTCGTAGGCATCGGCGGCAACGGCCTTGGAGAAGCCGGGCTTACCGTACGGGGTGGGGTCGGTCGCCTTCCAGGTGCCCTCGGCCATCTCGAGCTCCGCGGTGACGCGCCCGCTGATGCGGGTGGGCACGTTGAGGGCGTCGAGCGTCGCATAGTACTCGTCCACGCCTGCCAGCTTCGACGTCATGGCGCAGTCGATGCGCCCGTCGACCGACATCATCATGTGGCATGCGATATAGGGCTTGGTCATGGGGTTCCTTTCAGCTGGGTTGGTGAATGCGCGGGTCAGCCTGTTGAACGGGGCTGCCGCAAAGGGATGGGCTTTCGACGCCTATAGCTTGCCGCCGTAGACGGGGAAGAAACTCGAGGCTCCGTAGTCGCTGATGCGTTCGGCCGCGCACAGCGCCTCCATATCGGTTGATGAGATCTCGAAATCGAGCTGCGCGTTGCTGGCGATATGGGCAGGATTGGACGTTTTGGGTAGCGGCAGCACGCCCAGCTGCAGGCAGTAGCGCAGGCACAGCTGCGCAGGGCTCACGCTGTAACGGGCGGCCATCTCGGTGACGAGCGGGTTGTCGAGCACCATGCCGTGGGCGATGGGGGAGTACGCCTCCACGAGGATTCCCCTATCCTGGCAGTATGCGATGAGCTCTGCCGGTGTGTTGGATATGTGCGCGAGAATCTGGTTGACCTGCGGCATCGTGTTCGCATGCTCGATGATGTTGACGAGATCGTGCTCATTGAAATTCGACACGCCGATGACGCGCGCCTTGCCAGCTGCTTGGGCATCCTCAAGCGCGCGCCAAACGTCGAGGTTCTCGCGTTCATATCGGTTATCGGACTGGTTGACTTCAACCCAGGGCTGCGGGCTGTGGATGATGATCTGGTCGACATAGTCGAGGCCAAGCTTGGCGAGGCTCTCGTCGATGGATTGGCGGGCGGCTTCGTAGCTCTTGTGCTCGGCGGCGACCTTCGTTGCGACAAAGAGCTGGTCACGCGGGACGCCGCATGAGCGCACGCCCGCACCGACGCCCATCTCGTTGCCGTATGCCTGGGCGGTATCGATCATGCGATAGCCTGCATCTGCGGCAAGGCGGACGGCGCGCGCCGCCTCGGCGTCATCCATAAGCCAGGTGCCCAGGCCGAGTTTGGGGATTTCCACGTTGTTCGAAAGGGTGTAGGTGTCGTTTAGGATTGACATGCGTTCTCCTTGCTCTGCATCGAGTGGATTAGATAGTCGAGGGTGTCGAGCCGGCGCTGTTCGGCGTGAACGCGGCTGAGCAGCTCGCGTCGATAGCGCTTGAGGCGGCAGATGCGGGCGCAGGCGCTCGGCAGGTCCTCAAGCTGCTGGATAAGCTGCTCGCAGCATCCGGCATCCCGCAGGTTTTGAAGGGTTGCCTCGTCCACGGTGCTACCTCGTCAGTTTGACGTTGGTGGTTCCGGCGAGCGCCTTTTCGCCCGGACGGCCCTTGGGTCCCACGAGGGCATGGGGCTGGTAGGGCTCCTCAAGGAAGTCGATTTCGGCAACGCTGAGCTCGAGGTCGAGGGCGGCCACCGCGTCGTCGACGCGTTCGGGCTTGGAGCACCCGACGATGGGCGCCTCGATCCCGCGCGCCCAGTGCCAGGCGAGGGCCACCTGCGACATCGGGACGCCGTGCTCCTCGGCGACCTCGGCCACGCGTTGCACGATGGGCATGTCGATGGCGCGGTCGCGATCGTACTTGTCGACCATCGTCTTGTCGGTGGTGCCGCGCGTGCTTGCGCTCTCCCATTCGGGACGGCACAGGTGACCGGAGGCAAGGGGGCTGTAGGGGGTGACGGCCATGTCGAACTGGCGGCACACGGGAATCATCTCCCGCTCATCCTCGCGGTAGAGCAGGTTGTAGTGGCATTGCATGCTGGTGAAGCCGGTCCAGCCGTTCGCTAGGGCGATATCCTGCAGGTTGTGCAGCTGGTAGGCGTACATGGCGCTTGCGCCCAGGGCGCGGACCTTGCCAGCGCGGACCAGGTCGTCCAGCGCCTTCATGGTCTCCTCCATGGGCGTGTCGTAGTCGAAGCGATGGATGATGTACAGGTCGAGGTAATCGGTGCCCAGCCGCTTGAGCGTTCCCTCGATCTCGCGCTTGATGGCCGCAGCGGAAAGACCGCCTTCATTGAAGTGGACCTTGCTGGCGAGCACCACGTCCTCACGTGCCGCGCCGAGGTCGCGCAGGGCGGCTCCGATGTATTCCTCGCTGGTGCCAAAGCTGTAGCAGTTCGCGGTGTCAATGAAGTTGATGCCGTGCTCGAGTGCGCGCTCGATGACGGCGCGGGTCTCGCGGGGTCCGATGGTCCATTGGTGGAAATCCGGGCTTGCCTCGCCAAAGCTCATGCCGCCGAGGCAGAGCTGGGAGATCTTGATGCCGGAATGTCCGAGGGTGGTGTAACGCATGGCGCCGCCTTTCTCTGGTTTCCTTCGTTGGTTTGTTCCGTTTGATGATTTGGACGATACGCCGTGCTCATGGAGATGTAAAATACCTATAAGAACTGTCTAGCTATACGAATTGTAAATATCGGGCCGTGCAACTTGCTTCGCATGATGTGATCGTTCGCGACTGCCGTTGAAAGGGGACTGGGATGGAGCTTCGCACCCTGCGTTACTTCCTTGCGGTTGCGCGTGAGGAGAACATGACCGAGGCGGCAAACGTCCTGCACGTGACGCAGCCCACGCTCTCACGTCAGATCGCCGACCTTGAGCGCGAGCTGAGCGTGGAGCTGTTCGAGCGCACCAACCGCTCGTGTGTGCTCACCGGCGATGGCATGCGCCTGCGGCAGCGTGCGGAGGAGATACTCTCCCTGGTGGATCAAACCGAGATGGAGATGACGGACCGCGAGCTCGGCATCACGGGCAACATCCGCATCGGGGCCGGCGAGACCATGTCCATGCGAACGGTCCTCGACGTGTTCGCCGGATTGCGCCGCGACCACCCGGAGGTGACGATCGAGTTGTATACGGGTAATGCCGATGCGGTGGAGGAGCGCTTGGAGCGCGGGCTCTTGGATTTTGGTTTGCTGCTCGAGCCGGTTAATCTGGAGAAGTACGAATGGTATCGCATGCCGCGTGCCGATCGCGTGGGTGTGTGCGTGGCGACCGACGGCCCGTGGGGAGCCCTTGACGCGGTGACGCCTGTGGAGCTTGCGCGCATGCCTTTGCTGCTCAGCTCGCGCACGGCGAACAAGACGGTGGACTTGGCTGCGTGGTCCGCGGGAGCCATCGATTACGAGGGTCTCGAGGTTGTCGGCAGGTTCGACCTCATCGGTAACGCGTCGCACCTCGTGCGTTCCGGCGTGGCCTGCGCGATGGGAATCGGGCACTTGTTGCAGCTGGGAGAGGGCTCGGGCCTGCGGTTCCTTCCCCTCGACCCGCCGTTCGAGATTGCGTCGTACCTCGTATGGAAGAAGTACCGGCTTCGCTCTCGTGCGTGCGACGAGTTCCTGCGCCGTCTGCGAGAGGGGTGACGGGCATAATGTGTCGGGCGGCGCCCGTGCCGCCGAGCGAGGGGGTCTCGTCATTCACTCTGGCCCCTCGTCATTCGCCACGACGCCAATAGCGGGCCCGCCATTGGTGCCGCGTCATTGGCGCGGCGGCGAACGGGCGGTCGAGAATATGTTCGGATCAATGGGGGAGGCAACATGGCAATTTACTTTTACGGGTGCGTCTCGTTGGACGGATACCTCGCAACGAGCGATCACGACCTAGGTTGGCTGTACGAGACTGGGACCACGGAAGATACGGGTTACGATGCCTTCTATGCCCGCATGGACGTCACGTTGATGGGTCGCCGTACCTTCGCCGAGGTCGCGAAACTCGACGACCCCGCCTCGGCGTATCCCACCACCGAAAACTTCGTTTTCACCCACGGTGGGCTCGACTGCCCGGGTTTCACGGCCGTCGCGGAGGACCCGGTGGCGTTCGTGGGGAAGCTGGGGCAGGATCGCAACATCTGGGTCGTGGGTGGAAACACCGTTTTGAAGCCCCTGCTTGAGCGCGATATGGTCGACCGCCTCATTATCCAGGTGGCGCCCGTGCTGCTGGGCGATGGGATTCCCCTGTTCACGCAGGCCGAGGGGCTGCGCAGGTTCAAGCTCGAGGCGGTCAACCGCTACGGCCAGTT
>X13_Wolf__coassemble_127_pt1 | contig 32067 bp, 23 predicted proteins | sample X13_Wolf__metabat2_high_PE_009 | metagenome-assembled genome bin X13_Wolf | reverse complement strand
TCGGACTCGGGGATGAGGACGGGGCAGGGCTTGCCGTCGCCCAGGTCGATGAGGGCGGTGGCGGGGGAGGGGGCGACGTCTGATTCGACGGCGTTTTCCGCGGGAGCGGAGCCCTCAGCGGCCACGTTGCCCTCTCTGGCGGTGATTGCGCCGTTTGCCGCCGAAAAGACGGCGAGCTCGGCTTCTTCGTTGTTCGGCATGACGCGCAGGGAGCGCGCGGGTTCGCCGAGGGTGCGGATGAGCAGGTCATCGCGGGTGAGTGCCACGGTGGGCATGGTGCTCAGCATGGCGCGGACGGGGTCGGCCCCACAGGCGCCGGTGTGCAGGCTCGTGGCGAGGTCGAGCACACGGGACATTTTGGAGATCGCCGTTTCGGTGGTGTCGAGGAAGACGAAGCCGCGCGGCTTTCCTCCGCAGCATGCGGGCATCATGAGTTTGCGCGAGATCTTATCGAGGTCGGGCTGGGCAAAGATCACGCGGTCGGCGAGGCCGGCGGCCTTGAGGACGCGGCGCGCGCAGGCGACGGCGTCTCCGGACGGGTCGGTGGCGACGATGCGGGCGACTCGTCCCTGGGCGAGCTCCGCGCGGCGATCGGCTTCGTTAAGCAGCTCGCGCCATGCGGCGGCGTCGTGCTCGAGCCAACTCTGGAAGCCCCAGTTCCGGCGCTCGAGACCGGGTGCGCGGTCGGCCAGGATCGAGGCGGCCTCGAGCACCACGCCGCCGCCCGCGCAACAGGCGTCGATCATGACGGGGAGCGTGGGGGTGGGGTGCTCGGCGGTGGAGCCTGCCAGAACGTTGCCGTCGGCCGGCGCGGCGGCATCCTCATCGTCCATCGCGTCTTTAGTATTAGTGAGTGCGGCTGAGCAGGTCTCTTGCCAATTGCCCTGGGCGCAGGCGAGCGCTGCGTAGTCGGGGCGCAGGACGTGCGCGGCGTGCGTCCGCGTGGCCTCGCGCGGAAGGCGCTTGAACAGCGGATCGCCGGAGAGATCGAGCTGGATGCTCGCGCGATCGCCACGCAGGGTGAGGGAGATGCGCGCGTCGGGGTCGTCCGTGTCCACGTTGGGGCGACGGCCCTCGACCTCGAGCATGCGGTCGCACAGCGCGTCCTTCACGCGGAGCGCGGCAAAGTGGGAATTGCGCAGCTCGTCATTGGTACCGCGCGCGGTCACGGCGATGGTGGCGCCTGCGCGCAGGATGCGCTCCCAGGCAATGGAGCGAGTGGCTTCGTATAGATCCTCAGCGTTGGCGCAGGCGAAGCGGCCGAGCACCACGAAGATGCGGCTGGCAAGACGGGACCACAGGCACGCGCGCTCGGCGTCGGCGGGGGAGCCGGCAAACGCCACACGGCCCTTGAGCGGGCGGACTTGGCGCAGTCCCATGCCACGGAGCTCGTCGGCGAGTGCGGTTTCGAAGCCCTCGGGGCAGCTCGCGTAAAACTCGTGCAAGGGCGTGTCGTGCGTGGTGAGAGACGTGTTCGCCATGGGTCTCCTAGCGTTGGCGCAATGTGAATGTATTGACCTTAGTATTATGGCAGCTTCGGGCGTGCCTGGTGGCTTTGGGCGAGCTGAACCTACGACCTCCGGGTTATGAGCCCGGCGATGCAGGTTGTGCGTCGAGTAGTTTGCGTGATGGAATTGTGGAGAGGTGTCGTCGGCCTTGCAGATGCATGGGTGCATGCGTAATATAACTCCTTGCGCACACGGTGCGTCCAGACATTGCGGGGTGGAGCAGTCTGGTAGCTCGCCGGGCTCATAACCCGGAGGTCGTAGGTTCAAATCCTGCCCCCGCGACCAAGAACTTGCAGCTCGGGAGCCGAAAGGCTCCCGAGCTTTTTTGCATGGGTGCTGTATGGGTGCTGTAAGGGTGCTGTGGAAAGCGCTCCCCGTGTTATTCAATGGCTTAGAGCGCATCGTTATTCCCCACGCCATCTTCCTCTTCGCCCGACTCTCCTGTGTCACCGTCGCGATCTTCTTCCAGATTCTCTAGATCATCGAATGATTCCAATATCGATTGGGAGTAAAACGGGGAGGCGATGTTGGGCATGGAGGCGTTGAGCCGTGCAACCGATTCCGCAATGCCGCTTTGGTGTGATTGGAGATCTCTTGCTAGCTGCTCCATTGCGGGTGTATGAAAAGCGTTGATTATGTTTTCCGGAAGCGAAATCGAGTCGGTAATTGCTTTTGACGCCGCTGCGAACGCTTCTGATCGTGCGAACGATTGCCTCACCGCTTCGGCAAGTGTGCTGACCTGAGCGGCCTCCGCTAGCTTGGCAAACGACTCGCTGTAGGCAGACGTGGGGAGTGCCAGGTTGCTCGCTTCGCTTAGTATGGCTGCATAGTTGGACCCAAGACGCTTGGCAGCAGTCAGGGCCTTGCCCGCCTGTTCCTCAGCGTATTCATCATCTTGCAGCTGATGGAGAGTGTATTTTTCCAGTTCCGCTATTGAGGAGGAGAGCAGACGTCGGGCTTCCTCATATTCTGAGGGACTGATGGTGTGATGGTGCATGACGTCGTTGCGAATGGTACACAGGCGATCATAATGGCCCTTGACGCTTTCAAGCGGCTCATCAGAAAAGATATCGTCCCAAACCGTCTTTTCCTCAATCTGTTGAATCTCTTTCAGCAGCTCAGCTTTTGATAGTTTTGTTTTCTTTTCAGTAATGAGGGTTCTGGTGTCGTAGTCGAATTTGCTGTCGTAGAAAAGCTGAACTCCCAGTCCACTGAGAGTGGAGTCGCTTAATCCGTTAACTATTCGGTCTGAGAAGTTCTTCTCCTCGGTGCACATTGCCAAAGTAATCGCCTTGCGCAGCTCGCGCTCATAATGCGCTAGAAGTGGATATAGCTTTTCGCAGAGTTTAAGCGAGGGCTCGTCCTCGATGAGATGCGTATGAGATTTCTTGGGAAGTTCGTCTCGAAATGCTGCGAGTTTCTTTGCAGCGCCAATGCCGTCAGTCTCGCACACGAAGGTAATGACGCTTATGCCATCTTCCCCAAGCTTTCCATAGGGCTTGATGTCGCGCACTATGCCTTCGGGAAGGGCCCGGCCAGCAAAGTTATCTCTAGTCTTCTCGCCTTGGACAAGGTAGATGAGCTTCATGTGGGGATATCCGCTTCGCTATTTGTTGCTTTTCTTCAAGTTGCAATCCCTGCACAGCATCTGGCAGTTTTCCGGAACCGTGCGACCACCCTTGCTCCACGGATCGATGTGATCGGCCTGCATCTCCTCGAACTCGAAATGCTCGCCGCAGAGTGGGCAAACGCCGCCCTGCCGCTCATATGCCGCGCGAGCGTCGCGCTTGTCGAACGCCCTAATACTCAGCTTGCGCTCGTTGCCGGTCAGAAGGTACTCGTACACGCCTTTTTTGCTTGTAACGTCGTCATCTGACATGAGACGCGAAACCTCGGCTTCGAGAGCCTTGGGGTCGAGATCGGTCCGTGCGTGGTGCTCGTTGTAGAGCAAGCCCCACCCGATGCCCTTCATCTCCTTACGATACTTCGGGAATACCGCCTGCACCCAATCAATTACCGAGCGGAAGTAGCTCCAAAGGGCCTGCGCCGTCGGATCGTTGGCGTGTCGGGCCATATATCCCTCGATTGTCTCGCCGCTAGCTGCCGAAGCCCACTCAATTGCCGTCTCAAGGAACTCCTGCCTGATACTCGATCCGGTGAGGTAATCACCCGCAAGTTGTCCAGCCGGGCAACCTGTCTTTGAGAAGTAGCGTTTGGCGTCGGATACCCACGATCCTGCATACACAGCGTTTCTTAGTTCCTGTTCAGTTAGGCGTTCGCCTGCGATGTTGACGATGCGAAACCACTTCAGCTTCTCCGACGGTGCACCTTCGCACTGGTAGACGTCAAGCCTGTAGGAGAGTATCCGCTCCTGCTCATCACTCGTGAGGTTGTCGAAATATCTGTCATCGACGGAGAACTCGCCGTCCACGTAGCGACATATCGAGACGGTGCGCTGTTGTCCATCCAGCACCTCGAAGGTATCCTCATCGTCTCCGTTGGTGCCGGTTTTTGCCCAGTACATGACATTGAGCGGGAAGCCAGCCATGACGGTTCGGATTACCTCGTCGCGCTGGGCGGGCTTGTAGACGAATTCGCGCTGGTAAGGCGGACGGATGTCGAGTCTTCCGAAGTAGCCCGTCACGCCTTCCTCGGCATCGTCCCAGTAGTCCTCAACGACGTCGCGCACGGGGATTTCGCATTTGGTGATTATCATTGTTTCGGCTCCTCTGGGTGAAGATTCCTGATTACAATGCGGGCATAGGGCCTGCGATACGAACCGTCGGGGCTCTGCACTTCAAGATCGGTTCTACCGCGATGATTCCTCGTGATCCCTATCTCCTTGGCGAGGTCGCCCTCACCAAGGCCCACTATCTCGAACTGGTCGGGGTTGAAGTGGTCCATGAAGCTGATTGGCACGCCCATATTGCCGGGGTAGTCGCACGGGATGTCGGACGCCTTGGCGACGTCGATGCCGTTGAAATTGACGTACGATGGGTAATCGTCGGGTGAGTATCGTCTGAATAGCACGATATCCTCATGGCGTTTCTTGATGTCTAGGTTGGTAAACCACATAACGCCGGGGACATTGAGAATCGTTTCTCCAGTGCTGTTCACCTTGTATTTTCCGCTTTCGACTTCGATGCCATGCGGGATGATCATCCACCGTCCACCGTTCAGCGTCGTCGCGCCGGGCCAAATCAGGCCGTCTCTGATGAGTGGGAAGGTTTCCTTGTATTTAAGGGCGTTCTTGTTGCCCATGATGATGAATTTTCGCTTGTGCTCAATCAGCGTTGATACATACTCTCGAAACAGCGAGAACGGCGGATTCGTCACGACAATATCAGCTTCGTCCAGCAGCTCAAGGCACTCGGCGCTGCGGAAATCGCCGTCGCCGTCCAGCCTCTCGATGTTGTTCTCTCCGGTTCGGAACAGCTCGGCGACATCAAGCATGTCGATACCGCCCTCGCCGCTTGTGTCGTGAACGGTGGTAACGACGGCCTTGTAGGGCGTGCGGCGGACATCGTCAGTCTCGCTACCGAAGAGCGACAGCTGAGTTCCCGTTATCGACGATCCGGCATAGCAGGTGGCTATGAGCTTCTTGAGCTTGAGCTTATTGAAGTTGAGAGCGAAGTACTTAAAGAAGTTCGACTCATACGGGTCGTCGCAGTTGCACAGGACGGTCTTCCCCTTGAAGTGGGGGCGGTAGTGCCTCAGCTCGTCTTCGATATCCGACAGCTGCGTGTAGAATTCGTCATTCTTGACGTCTTTGGCTTTCCCGAGAGCTTTGTTCCCAGCCATTATTTCCCCTCCTTGTGCGCCCGGTTCCACGTTGCCCTGCAAGAGGTGCTGCAGAAGCGACGTTCGCCTCCCTGAGTCCCCGAGAGAACCGTCCTATGGCAGTTGTCGCAGGTCATGAGATAGCGGTCCGGGTGATTTCGGACGACGAGCCACATTGCCTCCAAGAGGTTGGTCGGCTTGGCGGCGGGCTCGATCTCGTGCATGGGTGAGCCGGTGTAGGCGAGCTCCGGCTTGAACAGCGACCTGTCCAAGCCCCGTAGCAATGTGTTCGCGATATCCAGCTGGGATTCACCATCCGGAGCTTTGAGCACCATATGCCACCATCTGTTGACCGGGTCGTGCTTGTCACGGGAGAGCAAAATATGGCCGTCAGCTCGATTCGCCTCGACCGAAGTCAGGAATTTTACTTTCTCCTCGGTTTTGAGGTGGTGGTCAATGATGCTCTTCGACACCCTGCTCTTCGCGATTTCGGTGATGCTGTCATAGAGGGGCCAGATCACGCGCTCGTCAAATGTGAGGCCATTCCAAACCACGTTCCCCTTCTGATAGAAGGGATTGAAGGCTATGGGAATCACATAGCAAGTGCCCTCCATCATGAACCGCTGGTGTCTCGTCGAGGGTTCTGACAATGCGAAGCCCGCAGACGAGAGGATGTCCTTGTCGTCGGGGTTCGCCCGCAGGAGGCCTCCGATTCTCAAAACCACCGACAGCAGGTTTCTGGCGAAAACCCAGTCGTGAAGTGGTGCGATTAGATAGCGGTAGTGGCCGTCGGCAAACGAGAGGTCACGGGTATTCAAGAAGTTGAGGTCTGCGGCTGCGGTGACAGCCGATGATTTGGCCGTCCTTCCGGATGGGGCGTAGCCAACGTCAGTGCCATCGATGATCTCCGCGTAGGGATCGAAGAAACACTCGTTGATGAGCCTGTCCGCCTCGGGCGCTTCGAGCTTGACCTTGAGCCTGCCACTGCCCTGCAACTCGCTCGGCTTGAATGACTTCTTGTCGAGGTCGCCTGTCTTAAGGCCGTTGAACATCGGTCCGAGCTTGCGCGCCGCCTCGATGAGGGCCGTAGCGTCTCTCGCCATCAAGAGCTCGTTTAGGTCATCGGGGTTCACGGGATCAAATGGACGCCCGAGGTCTTCGACGGGGACCGGCCTGACGAGGCAATGCATGCCGGACCGGGGGTCCATAGCAAGGTAGATGGAATCAGACGCCATAGTTACCTCCACATTAGCTTACGGCTTAATTATAGCAGCGTGATAAGGAAGAAAGAGGAAGTTTGTGGAGTGATTGTGAGAGTAGGACTAGCATACGGCATATCAAAAACAACGATGTAATATAAGACTCAGTTAAGGAAAGGAGTCCCGCAATGGCGAGCGTTGAGGAGCGCGAGGTTCGCGCGGTCGAGAACATCCTGTCCCCCGAGGCGCCTGAGGCGCCATGGAAAGTGGAGGAGGTCATGCTCTTTACGGGCATGTCCCGTCGCTACATTCTCGACCTTGCCCGCGCGGGCCTTCTGCCCGCACGCAAGATCTCGCGCACGTGGTTCTTCTCGCCGTCGAAGGTCGCGGCTTTCTTCGGCACGAAGTAGGACGGCGGCAATGTACTCGAAGTATTCGGAGGTTCCGTGGGAGGAGGTCGATGGGGCCTCCTTCTTCTATTCCAAGGAGCATTACGCACCAATCGGGCGAGACCTGATGGGTTGGTCAATCGCGGCGCTCGATTGGATTGACGAGGTGTTTCCCCGCGACGCCCGCGTCCGCAAGTCCATGCGTAAGTTCCTCCCGGTGTTTCTTCACCATATCGAGTCTGACAAGCTGACTGCTGATGGCAGGCAATTCGCTCTATTGCCATTGAAGGTAATCATGGAGGATATGGGCGTTGCCAAGCTGACCGCGAAGGAGACGGTCGACCGCTTCACTCTCTCGGGAAAGTACGAACCGATGCGTGTGGACTTCTCGCCGATTCTTGAAGTGCTGGAGGAAACGGTTCCCGGAGCGAGGGCGGGAGAGTGGGGCTTCGGCTACGCGCCCATTATTGGTTCGCCTGATACCCCGGGTTCAATATCTCCTGACAATAGTGAACCCGGTGCAATTAAGACGGAAGATGCTGTACCGGGCATGGGGGAGCCGGGTTCAGTATCCAGCGATGCCGGTTCAGTATTTACGGACCCGAGTCCACTTTCTATCGAGCCGGGTTCAGAAACTCCCGGGCATAATGAACCCTCTGCCTGTCCTGAATTTACTGATTGCTCTGCTAGCGAGAAGACCGTCAAAGATTTCGATGCGTTCCTAAATCTGTTTCCCAGGGGCGCGGGTGTCAAGCTTGGCGAGACGAAGGAACGCTACAACAGGCTTGTTGGCATGGGTATTCCTCCAGAGGCGTTGTACGACGCTGCCGCCCGTCATTTAAAGGACGAGACAAATCCAGACCGCTCTCGCTATCCACTTCACTATCTAAGCAGGGATGAAGTGGCGGGCTCCCTCTTAAAAAGACTTCCTTGGCATTTTGATAAAGACAAGCTGAAGCAGCTTCCCGACGAAACGTGGATGTATCTGTTTCCTGAATTCCCCGAGCAACTAAGTTGCTCGAAAGGCGATTCACGGGAGGTCGCGGCTCGCAAGGTGATGGAACGTGCAAGGGAGAAGGGCCTCTTGTAGCCATGGGAATGGTGGAGGGGTCTGCACGGGGACAGATATCGGCATGCGTGCCCGCATGGGAGGCCGTGCTCGCGGACCCCCCGGTCGCACCTCCGCTGCGAGGCGTCAAGGGGCCGCACGGAACCCCGCACAAACCTCCGCTGCGCTCCGGTTGGTGGAGGTTGCCGTGCAGCTCCCTTGACCCCTCTTCGCTGCGGTGCGGGGCTTCTGGGAGCAGAAGCCAAGGCGCGGCAAGCAGCGCCTGCGGCTTCTGCCAGCAGGGCGGAGATGATTGGCCGACACGACCGGAAAGGAGACGGATATGCAGGAACTCATGCCCGAGGAGGTGGCGGCGACGGTGCCGCCGCTGTACGCGACCGAGGAGGAGCGCGACCCGGTGGCGCGCGTGCGCCTGTTCAGCCGCGTGAGCGGGTGGACGTGGTACGTGACCGAGTACGACCCCGCGACGGGGGAGGCGTTCGGACTCGTCGAGGGCTTCGCCGACGAGTGGGGTTACTTCTCCATCCCCGAGTTCGAGGCCTTGAACCGCGCCAAGGGCTTCGGCGTCATCGAGCGCGACGAGCATTTCGAGCCCGCGCCCGTGCGCGAGGTCAGGCGCTAGGAACGGGAGGGCGGGGCCGAGGAGGCCCCGCCCATCGCTGCGGAAGAGAGGAGCGGGAATGAAGTTGGAAGAGCGGAAGGGCCGCTACGTCGTCTACGAGAGGAGCCTGCTCCATTCGTACGGGAGCGCACTGCGCGACGGCATCACCTACGGGGCGAGCGACGACCCCGCCGAGGCCATGGGGCTGCTCGACACCGTGCTCGGCTACGGCCTCAGCGGCTTCGTCTACGACACCGAGGAAAATGCGGTCCGCGACCCGGTGCGCTCCGAGGGGTGGATTTCGCTGTGACCGCCACGGGGTGCCGCGCCTCCCGGCGCGGTGCTCCGGGCCCGCAAGGGGCCCTGCGCCCGCTCGGCCTGCGCTCGGATGCGGAGATCCGTCGCTTCGCGCCTCGCTCTCGCTGCGCACGGCCGAAACGCTCCCTCGGGGTCGCCTTCCGGCCGTGCTCCGCTCATGCCGCCGACGGCCCGCGAACGGCTGCATTCGGTGGCTCCCAGAGGTCTCCACCATTCCGCCGTATCGCGCGCCGTCGGCTCTCGCTGCGGGCTCCCGAACGCTCCCCCAAGGTCGCCTTCGGAAACCCTCCGCTCACCATCCCGATGGGATGGCAAGATATGCATTGCGGCGTACAAACCGTCGTTCCTCCGGTTTGCCCGCCGAAATGATCTTGCCCTGCGCACAGGCGCATGGGGGGCGAACCGCTCGCTACGGCTCGCTCCCGCCGGGTGATGGGCCGCTCGCTACGGCTCGCTCCCATCGCGTAATTCGGGATGAGAATGCCTGCGTTTTGAACAGACGAATCTTTGCATGGTGAGAGAATGGGGGTTGATTAAGCTTGGCGAAAGGAGTCCACATGCTGCCGGAAAGAATGAGCGTTTCGCCTGGGGATTACGTCGTGCTCGATGTAGAGACCAACGGACTAAGAAGCAAGGAGCATGATCTGCTCTCCATCTCCGTATATAAGCCGGACGACGGGAAGGAATATGACAGATTCCTCCCGCTTGACCTCAACGATTCGGTTGAGACCACCGAAATAAACGGCATCGCTGGAGGGGATCTTCGCGGGAAGAAGCCGTTGACGCAAGAGGAGGTAGATTGGCTGTTCGACGAATTCGATATCGCCAATCGAACGGTCCTCCACTATGGAGGGCTCGACGACCGATTTATCCGCGAGTATTTCTCAAGGCACGGTCTCCTTGGGTACGAGCGGATGCATTTCTTTAATTTCAAGCAACTGATATGTTCAACTGGGTATTCCGATGGAAGCTTGACGAAGGACAATCTATGCGCTGCGTTCGGAATCGACGGCGTTCAGGAAGTTCATTCGGGCTTGAACGACTGCAAGCTCGAGTGGAGGCTTTTCGAGGCAATCGGCGGCCGCTGCGTGCTTGCCAGAATGCAGGCTTTCGAATGGAGCTTCAACGTACTGAGTCCAGATTACATCGTTCCCGTGAGCTATCTCGGAACCTATAAAAACCTTTCTCGGATATACGAACGTCCATATATCCGTGCTGAATGGGATGAATCGTATCGGCTTGAGGTGCCAGCCGATCTGGTCACCAGATTTACGAGCAATTTGTCCGGAATAACGATCGAGTGGCTGATAGACGTGATGCTCGGCGCGGAGAAGCAGGACAACAGGGCGTTCTTAAGAAAAAACGCAGCCAAAAACAAGTGGATAGGCCGGATGGGGCACAATACGCACCCTGTTTTCTACGAGCAGAGGCCGGACGGTACTGTGAAACTCCTGAGAGATGAAGACAAGGGATTGGAGAAGGAGTTAAATTCAACAATCCTTGAGTTGAAGGAACGGCTTCTCCCGCTTATCGGATACATCAAAAGCGATGTCTTCAACAACGAGAGGGTCCTGGCCCAAGAGCTGGTTGTTCATGAAGATATGAATATCATGGCGTTGTGCGACTTTTCTTCCAGGGACGCGGTGCTCGAAATTAAGACGGTGAGTTGGGACGCGAAGAGATACGCTGAACAGCTATATTACGAGGCGAAAGGGCGGGACGCATATATCCTGACAGTGGATTGGGATGATGAGTACGTTGACTTCGTAATCGGATCGGTTAAAACGTACCCGGGAGAAAAGCCTGACGGCCGCCGAGATTCGGCGATAAAGGCTATAAAGAAGAAGCTCGAATGCTCTGCCGTGCAGCTCGTTTCCTATCAAGGATCGACTAAGCCGATCGAGGTTGAGTGCAAAGTGTGCCACCACAAGTGGAAAGAGAGCTATGCCCGCATTCGGAGTGGGAGGTGCATTTGTCCGGAGTGCTATTCCCAGGCGGCATCAAGACCAAAAGCCAAATCGACCAGAAAGAAGATGACCCCCCAGCAATCTTTGGCAAAGCGCGCGGCTCGCTACGCGGGAAAAGTACGCGAGCGTAGCGGTGGGTTGCTTAAGGTCGACGAGGATGGCTATGTCGGAGGAAACAAAAGGGTCATAGTGAACTGCCTGCAATGCGGGAGGGCGTGGAATCCCAGGGCCGACCATTTGCTGGAGAGATGCTACTGCCCCGAGTGCAGGCGCGGGTAGTCAGGCGCCGAGGGCGCATTTGCCCGAATCCCCGGGGATTCGGGTCGCCCGTAAGGGGTGATTACCAGTTTTCATCCATCAGGCGGTCCATTGTCCGGTATAGCTGCATGCACAGGCTTATGGCGCACATGACGCCGTGGTAGGTGAACCGGATCGTGCGCCCCGTCCTGCGGTGCACGACGTAGCCAAGCCTCGCCCCGTTCACCTTGCGCTCGCCTCCCAGCGACTTCGAGTGGAAGCGGTACTGGAGGTCGCCGCCCTTCGAGCGCCCGAGCTCGATGCCGTCCCGTGCGAGGCGGCGCGAGAGCTCCGCCATTCGGTCGGGGCAGTCGGGCGCGCGCCCCACTTCCTCGATGCGCTTGGCGACTGTGCGCCTAACGCGTTCGTTCTCGGAGCGCTCGGCCTGACCCTTGCGGGCCATGTCTCGCTCTGCCGCGCCGGGCTGCCTGCCGTGCGCGCGGGAGTTAGCCTTTCCGCGCTCGAGCTGTTTGAGGCCGTATTTCTTGTCGAGGGCCCTCACGGTCTCGGCGCGTGATTTCGCTGCGGCTCGTGCCGGGCCCTCGTTGAGGCGCAGCCCTGTGGACAAATTGCTCCTGTTTACGGCCACATGGGCGGCGAACCTGTCGGTGCCGTCGGTCTTGCAGTGCTCCCGGTGCAGGACGATGACGCACTCGTGGTCCCCGTAGCGCGTCCGTATGTAATCGCGGGCGTATTCCATGCAGAGTTCGGGCGTCATCTTGCCGCCGTTGCAGCTGCACTCGTCCGGATTGAAGTTGAGGGTGACGTGCTGCATGTATGTACAGCGCGCGCCGGCCTTTCCGGGCTCGTTGTGGTGGAATTGCTCGCGCGTCTCGTCCATCTCCTGGAACCACCGCCGCTCGTCGATGATGTTGAGCGTGTCGTGCCCGAGCGCCTTCTCGCGGTCCCAATCGAGATAGCTTTTGATGTTCGCGAGGTGTCTTTTGCTGCAAACGCTGGTTTGGGAGACCGCGGTCATCAGATGTGCTCCATGGCGGCGCGCACGCAGGCCTTCAGGCCGTCGTCGAGCCTTAGGAAGCTGGGGATGAACTGGCTGCTCCAGAACTCGCGGCGCGGCGCGGAGATGCTGACCGCGCAACGGATGACGGCGCTCTCGCCGGAGCTCCCTCCCATCTCGCCGAGCTCCCAGAGCAGCTCGTTGTCGATGAGGCGGGTGCCGTACTCGTTCGCGGCGCCCATCACTTGCAGGAGGGAGGTGTAGTTGTTGACCCTCGCGGCGCGGTGCACGGCCTCTGGCCCCGCCATCTGAAGGTTCCGCATCATCTCGAAGGCGTCCGGCACTTTGCGCAGCTCCGCCCTGTCGCCGGCGTCGAGCTCGCACTTGACGTAGAGCCCATCCTCGCCGCAGCGGGACGTCAACAGCGCGGTGGCCCTTTCGCGGGTCGCGAAGCCTCTGCTGTCGACCTGCCTCTCGGTGTCCGTGTCATAGTCGTAGCCTACGATGTAAAAGATCATTTCATTTCCTTTCTGCCGGCCGTGTTTCACGCCGGAGCGGCGCCTTGCAAGCCAAGGATGGCCTCTGTCGAGCTCTGGGCGGACGGGTTGCCCACTGGGCAACCCACGCCAAGACGGGTTTGTTGGGATGCGGGGTCTTTCGTTTGCGCTGGCTGCGCCTCCGCCGCGAGGTCTAAGGGTGCCGCGAAGCCTCCACAAATCGCCCGCTGCGATCCTGATTGGTGGAGGGTGCCGCGCGGCTCCCTTGACCTCCTTTTCGCGCCGCGGCGCGGCTTTGCAACGAACAAAGCGCGAGGCGGCCGTACGTGCCGCCAAGGCTTTGGCCTGCGGGGATCGAGATGCTTGGCCGATACGGCCAGAGGGGAGACGGAGATTGGGGTTAAAGCGCGCCCCACATGCCTTCGCCGGCGGCGCCGTCGTCCGTTTCGGGGAAATCGGGGCACCATGCGTGGACGTCCATCGTCCTGTTCGCATCGCGTTCGTCCAGCTTCTTCTGGTAGGCAAGCCGCTTGGCGGCGTCCTCCTCCTCGGTGCCGAGGCCGAAGTGCGCCTTCGTGGGCGTCTTGGTGCAGTCGGCCAGCGGCGCACGGAACGCGCCCGCGCGCGATGCGGGCAGGCCGTTCATGGCCTGCTTCACCACGACGGCCCCGTCCCTGTCGGGCGCCATCTCCACCCACTCGTGCGGGCGGATCACGTCGTCGGCGTGCTCGCTGTAGCTCGTGGTGCTCGATGAGGACGCGCCCCTGCTCGAACTCGTGCCCATGGTGTGCCGGGTCGTTTTGCCGACAAGCTCGCTCGCGTAGCGTCTGTCTTCCTCCTCGCCCAGCTTGAGGAAGACCTTCACGGAGCAGTTGGCGAGGATCTTTCGGCGACCGTCGCGCTCTCCATATTTATTGAGCTGGGAGATGTTCTGCACGCTTCCGCACCAGCTCAGGCCATATGAGCGGCCGAGGGAGAGCAGGGCCGGCAGGCATTTGACCGCGCCGAGGTTGCCCCACTCGTCGCCGAGGATGGTGAGCCTCCTCGGTACCCTGCCGCCGTTGGAGTCGGCTATGGAGTACACGGCCTTGTAGAGCTGGTCGAAGAGCACCTCGAACAGCCGGTTGTAGGGACTCCCCTCGTCCATCACGTGGAGGAACAGCGCGGTCTTCTCGGTCAGAACGCTGCGCACGTCGATGTCGTCCCCGGAGGTGAGCCAGGCGATGGGGCCCGAGGCGTAGATACGCAGGTTGACCTTGAGCGTGGACAGCACGCTGCGCATCTCGTTGCCGCCGCTGCTCAGGAATTGGGAGCCGAAGATGCGCGACGGGTGGTCGTGGGGGAGCGAGCGCAGGAGCGCCTTGAGCGGGGCTGCGGGGTCGGCACCCTCGGCCTCGGTGCCCTCGTTGATTACCCTGCACACCGTTGCCATGTTGCGGCAGCAGTCCGGGCAGTCGGGGCTGGTGGCGACGTAGTAGGCGATGGAGGAGAAGAGGCCCCTGGCCGAGTTCACCCAGTGGGAGCCCTGCCCCTCACGCTCGGCGGGAACTATCGCCGAGGCCAGGTCCTCCGCCGCCTGTTCGGCGGCCTGCGAATCCCCGTGGCCCGCAAGCTCTACGATAAGTTTGAGCGGGTTGAAGCGCGAGCTGCGGTGAGGGTGCTGAGTGTCGAGGAGCAGGACGTCGTAGCCACGCGCCTCGATGGCGTCGCCACACAGCTCGATGAGCTCCGACTTCACATCCGATATCACTACGTTCTCGGCGCTCTCGCCGAAAGTGAGCAGGTCGAGGCTTGGGATATTTTGGAACCTTGTCTTGCCGGACCCGGTCTGCCCGATGCAGATGACGTGTCGGTCGGGCTCGAAGAGATACAGGCCGCGAGAGAAGCCGTAGACGTAGCCGCGGCCCTTCGGCTCGCTCCTTCCATCCCACGTCATGGAACCCTTGATAACCTCCCGGCCCTCCTTGACGCGGGCGCTCCCCAAGGCGCCGCCGTCCTCGGCACGACCCTTGGCATTCTCGGATGCGAAGAAGACCAGGGAGATGAGGAAGAGCAATGCGAGGACGGCGATGGTGCCCATCGGGTGGGCTGCGAAACCGCCCGACAGCCACCAAGCGGGAACGGCGGTGAGGTCGAAAGCGGGGATGGCGGTGATGCCGTATCCGTTCAAAAGGCATTCCGCTGGCTGGGCAAAGGCGGGGCAGCAGAACGCCCCGAGCGTCAGGGCGCTGATGAGGGAGGGGATGAGGATTTCCATTTCTCCCCCTAACTGCGCGTCGCGGCGATAAGTGCGCAGATACTATCCGCTGCCGCGGAGACGCGGCGTACCGCGCGATCGGTGCTGGCGGCGGAGTCCTCGTCTGCCCCGAAGGTATTGAGCACGCGAGCGCATTGGTTCAAGTTCGACCCGGCGTGCTTCAAATCTGCAAATGCCTTGCGGAGCGCGGCGATGTCGAGGTCCACAGTTGGCCGCGTCTCTTGATCCTCTAGCGTCTTCATGCGGGTGTAGGCAGAAATGCTCATGCCCGCCTTGCGCGAGCCCGAGCGAATGCGGGCGAGCTCGTTCTCGGTGACGCGGACGTAGATTCGCCTGCGGCGTCCGATTGCGTTGCGGTGCTCGTCGCCTCGTTGGGCGATGTTCGTCTTGTCGTTCATGGAAGTAATCCTTACGTCAGTTGTGGCAGAGCCTGTGGCAGGATTTGTGGCAGCAGGTCCGCTCCCACGGACTACCACAGGCTCCCTAGAATTACTTCCCGTTGCCGTTTACGAGGTAGATACCCCTGAATGACTCTCATGCGTTTGCATGGCCTACGTAGAAAATGCCCCTCATAACCCGGAGGTCGTAGGTTCAAATCCTGCCCCCGCGACCAAGAAACTGCAGCTCGTCGGCTATGCCGGCGAGCTTTTTTGTTGCTTTACGACTATGAGCCGACTATTTTCCGACTATTTTCCGACTTCATCTTGGACATGACCGCCACGGGTACTGCGGCGATCGGTGTTGGCATGAAGCGCAGAAACCGCCACTAGGGGTCTGTTGTTGCGGGTGTCGCTTGGGTGCGCCCTGAGATTGCCCTGAGATTGACTATGGCTTTCTTCCGTTTGAAAGACGGAAAAGGCGGGTTTTCATAGGCAATCCCACACACGCCATAGGCAATTTCACATCAACCATGGGCAATCCCGCATCGACCATGGACAATCCCGCATCGGGTGCGGTAGTTTGCCGCGGCCGTGCAGGCCCACCATCCAAGAGGGAGGACCGTCTACGTCCTCCCTCTTTTGCGCTACAGTAATTGCGGCAGTAAACGCACATTTGTTGTTTTCGCTTTGCGAAAGAGGGGGAGATTCATGGAATCCCAGGCTTACCCAATGCTGTTCAGCCCCATCAAGGTCGGCACGCAGGAGGTCAAGAACCGCGTGTTCATGCCGCCCGTGTCCACCAACCTTGCCGATCACGGCTATGTGACCGACGCGCTCGTCGACCATTACACCGCGCGTGCCAAGGGCGGCGTGGGCCTCATCATCACCGAGGTCGTGACCGTGGAGCCCACCTATACCTACCTGCCCGGCGACATGTGCTGCTACGACGACACCTTCATCCCCGGCTGGGAGAAGCTCGCCGCCGCCGTGCACCAGTACGGCGCCAAGATCATGCCGCAGCTGTTCCACCCCGCCTACATGGCGTTCAACGTGCCCGGCACGCCGCGCCTCATCGCCCCGTCCTTCGTGGGCCCGTCCTACGCCCGCGAGGCGCCGCGCCCCATCACCATCGACGAGATTCACGAACTCACCCGCCAGTTCGGCGATGCGGCCGTGCGCATGCAGAAGGCCGGCGTCGATGGCGTCGAGGTTCACGCGGCGCACGCCCACGGCATGCTCGGCGGCTTCCTCTCGCCTCAGTACAACAAGCGCACCGACGAGTACGGCGGCAGCCTGGACGCGCGCATGCGCTTCCTGCTGGAGGTCATCGCCGAGATCCGCGAGCGCTGCGGCAAGGACTTCATCATCGATGTGCGCATCTCCGGCGATGAGTACACGGACGGCGGCCTCACCCTCAACGACATGATCTACGTGTCCCGTCGTCTCGAGAAGGCCGGCGTCGACATGATCCACGTCTCCGGCGGCACCACCATCAAGCGTGGCTCCGCGATTCCCGCCGCGGGCACCAAGCAGGCCAGCCATGCCGACCTTTCGCGCGAGATCAAGAAGCACGTGACCATCCCCGTGGCCACCGTGGGCCGTATCAACGAGGCCTGGATCGCCGAGGAGCTCATCGAGGACGGTGCGGCCGACATCTGCATGATGGGCCGTGCCAATCTGTGCGACGCCGAGTTCTGCAACAAGGCCGCCGCGGGCCGCGCCGAGGAGGTCCGCCCCTGCATCGGCTGCCTGCGCTGCCTGAACGGCATCATGTTCGGCAAGCCCATCTCGTGCACGGTCAACCCGGACGTCGAGCACGACGAGGCGGGCTTTGAGCCGACCGCTGAGAAGAAGGACGTGCTGGTCGTTGGCGCCGGCCCCACCGGCATGGAGGCCGCCTACATTGCCGCGCGCCGCGGTCACCACGTGGTGCTCGTGGATAAGCAGGACCAGCCTGGCGGCCAGCTGCGCATCGCGTCGGTCCCGCCGGCAAAGCAGGAGCTCACCCGCGTGATCAAGTACCAGTTCAGCCGCCTGGCCGAGGCGGGCGTGGATGTGCGCATGGGCGTCGAGCTCACCGCTGAGGACATCCAGCGCGACTTCGCGGGCTACGAGGTGGTTCTGGCCTATGGCGCCGAGCCCATCGTCCCGGGCTTCATGACGGGCTTCAAGCAGGTCATGACCGCCGACGACCTGCTGGCCGGCCGCGCGTTCCCGGGCAAGAAGATCGTCATCGTGGGCGGCGGCTCCGTGGGCTGCGAGACGGCCGACTACCTGGCCCCGCTGGTCAATGACCTTGCACCGTCCAACCGCGACGTTACCCTCATCGAGATGACCAAGACGCTCGCCGCCAACGAGGGCGGTGCCGGTCGCGCGGTGCTCGTGACCCGCATCCTGGACAAGGGCGTCCATGTGCTCACCGAGGCCAAGCTAACGGGCGTGACCGAGGACACCATCTCCTACGAGAAGGACGGCGAGGAGCACGTGATCGAGGGCGCCGACACCCTGGTGCTCGCGCTGGGCTACCGTCCCAACACCGCGCTCGCCGACGCACTGACCGAGGCGGGCTTTGCCTGCCACGTGCTGGGTGATTCAAAGCAGTGCGGCAACCTGCGCGACGCCATCGAGGCCGGTTACAAGGCGGCTTGCGAGCTGTAAGGGTCATCCGTTTCGCTCGGACACTGGTTGCGCCTGCGGCTAGACAGCTTGATTTTGGGTCCAGCCTGGTCCATGCCTCATTGATATCGCTCCGTCGTTGGGAGTTTTAGTTGCGCCAGAATCACAAATCGCAGCGGGCGGCAAAACTGCCGTGTTATCTACCTGCGGTTTTGTGATTCTGGTGCAACGTTTTTAGTTGCCTCTTAGTTGCCTTCTAGTTATCATCTAGTTATCAAATCGTCTGAACGGGGGTCGATGTGGGCGAAGCGGATGATATGGAACTTATCTACTCGCTTATTGGTTATCCAAACGAGACTGAGTGGATTGAATTCAAGGAGGGCAACAGCGACCCCGAGAGAATCGGCAGGGATATTTCCGCGCTGGCGAACGTCGCGGCGTATCTGGGCCGTCCGCGCGCCTATAAGATCTGGGGTGTTGAGGATGACACCCATGCGCTCGTCGGCACACAATTCGACCCTTACCATGCAAAGGGAAAGGGAAATCAAGATCTGCAAATTTGGCTTCGCCTCTTTCTGTCGCTGCACGCCAGTTACGAGTTTCGCTGCATAGAACGCAATGGCCTGAGGTTTGTCGTTCTTGAGGTCGATGCCGCAGTGGGTCAGCCCGTCTGTTTTGACAAGACCCCGTTTATCCGCGAGGGGAGTAGTACGGTCCGACTGCAGCCCGGGTCGGCAAAAGAAGCTCGCTTGTGGGAGCGCCTGCAGGCGGGGGATTTTGAGCTAAAGATTGCGGAGCGAGACGTTGATCTCGACGAGTTGCCGTCGAAATTGGACATCGATGCGTATTTCGGCCTGCTCGGTCTTCGCAGGCCGACGGCCCTTGAGGACGCCTTGCCGTTTCTCGAGGAGCAGGATCTCATTCGCAAGCAAGATAATGGTCGATATTCCATTTTGAATCTCGGCGCACTGCTGGTTGCAAAGTCGCTCAGTTCGTTTGCCGGGCTTAGGAAGCGGCCGATTCGCGTTGTCTCCTATGCGGGGAAGGACGTGCTCGACAAAACGAGTGATGTCACGTTTGATGTGGGATACGCCCTCGCGCTTGAGCAGGCAAACCGCCACCTGCTCACGCTGTTGCCGCAAAGCGAGCGGATCGACGGAGCTTACAGGCGCTTGCGCGCGGAGTATCCAGAACGCGCGGTTCGAGAGCTTTTGTCCAACATGGCTATTCACCAGGACCTTTCGGATGCACATTCTTCCCCGGTGGTAAGCGTGTTTAACGGCAGGATTGTGTTTTCAAACCCCGGTGAGTCCCTTGTTCCAAAAGAGCGCATGCTCAACGCGCAGCCAAAGAGCAGGAACTCGGCGCTCGCGGGCTTGCTGCGCCAGATGCACCTGTGTGAGGAGCAGGGCAGTGGCTGGGATATCGTGGTTGCGTCGTGCGAGGCATTCCATATGGCCGCCCCCAAGGTGGAGAGCGACGAGGGTCTTGGGACGAACGTGACGTTGTATTCCGGCGACGCCTATTCGCGCATGAAGAAAGCGGGGCGCAGGGAGGCCGTGTATTGGCATGCGTGCCTCATGTATGCGCGCGATGATTCGATGGGCAATCAATCGCTTCGTGAGCGGTTTGGGTTGAGCGACTCGCGAAAGGATACCGTTGCGATTTCGCGTCTGATCAAGGAATGCTGCGACGAGGGGCTCATTAAGGACGAAGACGAGGGTGCCGGAGATAAATACCGGCGCTATATCCCGTATTGGGCGTAGGCCGGCATGGCTTATCCGTCCATGACGCCCGGCGGGCGCGAGGCTACTTCGATATCGCGCGACGCCATCGAGGCCGGTTACAAGGCGGCCTGCGAGTTGTAAGGGCGCGAACTATAGCGAGGCAACCGCCCTTGGACGGACGGGACCGTCTGCTCGTCCAAGGGCGTTTTGTTTGTTGGGTCACTCGACCCCCCGCTGCCATTCGCCGCAAAGACGTGTGTCGGTACGGCGATTGATGGAAAAGGGCGATATAGTTATTAAATACAACAATTTCGGTCTGATTTCGGGTGCTTGTAGATTGATGGAGGGAGACGGTGAGCTTGAGTCAGAGTGAGAGCGCGCGTTGGCCTTATAGCGTAGGCCATGGGCAACCGATTCCCCCTTCACACACGCCGGAGGTGTCCAGCGGCAAATCCGCCATACCGAACGGGGACTTGAGAAAGCTCAAGCGAGCTGACCTTCTCGAAATCCTTGTTGAACAGGGGCGTGAGCTCGAGCGGGTCCGCCATGAGCTCGCTCTTGCTCAGGCGGAGCTCGAGGACCGCCGCATTCGGATCGACAATTGTGGGTCTATTGCCGAGGCCGCACTCCAACTAAATGGCGTATTTGAGGCCGCCCAGGCAGCGGCCGATCAATATCTGGCGTCCGTGAAAATGGCTGGCTCGCGCACTGTCCCCGAAGGAATGCCCGTTCGAGAAGACCCAAGGCCAATCGGGAGACATATGGCAATGCCGAATGGTCAGGCAAGTGGTCTTTCGGGAGGAAATGTGGCCCAGCCGCACTCGCTCGCCCCCGAGCGCCTAGCAGACTCCGCCGTACATAGACGCTGAATGACTGGTGTGCGAACGATGCTAGGTAAGGACAAGAAAAAGGATATGTTTGACGGGGCGCACCGCGATGCTTCGCTACCTATGCCTACTCAGGAGCAGTTGGAGGAAGAGCTGCATCGCGTGAGGCGTGCTGGAAAGTTTCGCGCTACCTTGCGCGGCGTCATAGGTGCGCTGGTTGCGGTTGCCGGCGCGGCGGTGCTCGTTGCCACTTTGTGGATGCCGATGTTCAAGATTCATGGCAGTTCAATGACGCCGACGCTTAAAGAAGGCGATTTCGTGCTCGCGATGAAGGGGCAAGGATACGGGACGGGCGATGTGGTGGCCATCAACTATGGCAGCCGGATCTTGGTCAAGCGCGTCATTGCCGGGCCGGGATCGTGGGTCGATATAGACGACGACGGCGTCGTCACGGTTAACGGCAAGGAGCTGCAGGAACCCTATCTGGAACAGAGGTCTTTGGGCAAATGCGATATTGAGCTGCCATGCCAGGTGCCAGATGATAGCTACTTTGTGATGGGCGACCATCGAGAGACGTCGGTTGACTCTCGCTCGGCGGCGGTGGGATGCATCGCGCGCGCCGATATTGTTGGAAAGATCACTGCCACGGTGTGGCCGCTCCCGAATGCGGGGTTGCTATGAGGCAAAACAGCAAGACAAAGGACGAGGCTGTGTCCAGCGTGGCCAGCGAGTTTGTCCACACGGCCATGAGGCGTTCCAGCCGCAACAAGGTGTTTACCGTAATCGCGGTGGCAGTTGCCACATTCACCGTCTTTGCCCTCGCTCAGCCAGCCGTCACGCTTACGTATGACTGTGGTATGGACGAGCACGTTCATACCGAGGAGTGCTATATCAGCGAACTTGTATGCGACAACCAGGAATCCGGCCACGAACACACCGACGCCTGCTACAGCAAGCAGCTGTCCTGCGCGACGCCGGAGCACGTTCACTCGGATGAATGCACGGCAAAAGAGGAGGATTCTCAGCAGGATGCGGTGCCCGGTGGGGCCGACACGCCTGCGGGTGATGAGGGGGCTGCGGAGGATCCCCTCGTCAACAGTGACCGTGCCGATGCTTCTGCCGAGGCAAATGCGCGGGCAATTCCTAATAGCGAACTCGTTGGCAAGAAATTTGTGTTGTACGCGCCTGGCAAGGACAGGGTGATGACAACCAGATTGGAATTAATCATGGGTACGGATCGCCTGCGCTCAATCGTGCCTTATTCAAAAAGTGACAATGCGGTCAATGGGCTTGAGTTAAGTCTTCCACAGGGCGCGGAAGTAGAGTGGACATTCGAGGAGAACAACGGTGAGCTCTATCTCGCGAAAACCGCTGCAATTCCTGGAAAGTACCTGGGGGTGTCCGACCAGAGTATCAAGTTTGCCTTTACGGATAATCCGGCTACTCCTATTGAAGTTGTGGGGTCAGATGTAAATGGGGACGTGCAGCTGCGGTTTGCGAAGCCGTTGTTTAAATGCCCCGTTACATATCAGGACATTTCTGAGGCGTTTGATGTTGGGACTCCATGGAACGATTCAATTAGTTTACGCCTCATCCCCATCGAGAAAGTGAAATTTGTGAGCGACATCGTTGATGGACTGACCCCTCCGGGAACCGTCATCAACATGTTTGATTATTGGACTGGAAGCAATCGCAGCGACACGGACGGACAGGATTCCGATAGGCGTCCGGAAGGTGGTATCAATAAGGGCCATAGCCTCAAGTTTGGAAACGGTACTTGGGGTCCTGGGCAAGGCATTGACGAGATTAATAAATACCCTGGTCACAATATAATTAAGAAGGGGATCGTGGACAACCTCCTCGATGAGGGCGGCTATCCAAAACTGGTGGCAAAGCCGTCGCTTGTGCGGGGCGAATCCCTCAAATATCTGTTTGACCCTAGCGTCGAGGCCGAGGGCAAGAAGTCGTTTGCAGGTGTCTATGGATTGCTGCGTAGGCACCCAGATGGTTCCTATATCTATAACAGCAAGAAAGAGAAGGACTCAACCGATCCTGTCAACAACGACCCCTATCAGGGCAACTTTGCCGAACTGGACGAGAGCACGGGCAACATCACGCTTCACAGAGAGCCCGGTGTCTTGCACCATGGTGCCGGTCAGTCAGACGGCCAGTTCTTTCCGTTCAACAAATATAAAGATGTCAAGGACTTGCAAGCTAACAACAACAAGCTCAACCATCATTTTGGCATGACGCTTACCACCAAGTTCGTTCAGCGCTACGAAGGTCATACGGATATTCAGAAGCGCAAGTCAATGATCTTTGAGTTCTCGGGCGATGACGATGTGTGGATCTTCATCGATGGCGTGCTCGTGTCTGATCTGGGCGGTATCAGGGATCGTGCCTCTGTGTCCATTGACTTTAGTACGGGAGAGATAAGCGAAGCGTGCGGCACAGGCGAGAACACCACTAATCTACGCAAGCAATTTAAAGCTGCGGGTAAAGAGGGCGATGTTCAGTGGTCCAGCAATGGAACCGGTACAACGTTTGCCGATGGCACCTATCACACGCTCAATTTTTTCTATCTTGAGCGTGGTGCGGGAGATTCCAACCTCAAGCTCAAGTACAACCTCATTAGCGTGCCCGAGACAAAGGTCGAGAAGGTTGACCAATATGGCAGGCCCATCGCCGGTGCAAAATTTGCCGTCTACCCGGCTGATGCACAGTACAACTATCTGGATAAGGTAGGTGGAAAGCTCGTCGATCTGAGCAAAGTGGATTACCGGTTCGACGAGAAAACCGGCAACATCGTAGATGCTCAGAGCGGCAATGTGCTGGTGCCTGCCCTCTATACGGGCGTGACAAATGGCAATGGTTCCATGCCTTTTGTGGAAAGCACTGGTAACGCTTCGCTTACGCTGAGCGAAATGAAGAGCAGGTTTGGCGAGCATTTCATTTTGAGGGAGTGTGGAGTGCCTGATGGATACCGCGTAACTGGTGAGGAGACCCATCTTAAAATTGACAAGAGCAACCTCTTGCTCTGTGAGAATTCGTATGCCACGGGCTCATATGCCGCGGCCAACCTGATTGTAAAAGCACCTGCTGGCATTTTTATCGATGACAGATACAACACCTATAAGGGCGAGGGGCCACTTGCGCAGGGCGGTCCGTACAAACAGGTTCCTTTTTACGACGTCGAAACTGGAGAGAAGAACGGGACGCTGTTTGCCGTGGTGATGAAGTACAACGGCCCCGACTTGAAAGCCGGAAACCTAGATGAGTTGGGCAATGAGTACAACTGGAACCCGGTCTACGGAACAGCCGCAAAGGGCTACAGGGTGCTTGGGGTCGACAGCAGCGTGCCGCGAGACCTCGTTAAGAAGTCCATCGAAGCTGCTCAGAAGGCAAGTCATGAGGAGGGTGGTCAGGTTGAGTTTTCTGCTGGCGACGGCGCCATGCAGGTCAACTTGGTCAACCTGCCGGGAGAAATCGAAACCTATTACTACACACTGGCAGATGGCGAAAAGCACAACACTAAGTTTAGTATCGGCTATTACTGGACAAAGGGAGACCTTGCCAGCGCGACGGTAGACAACACGTGGCCGGTGAGCGCAGACCAAGGCGTTCCTGCGGGTAACGAAGGCTTTACGCGCGTCTTTGGCTCTAATATCTCGGTGCCCAACATCGTAAATAGGCTGCTTGTGCAAAAGCGCGCGGAAAGTCCTATGGGCCTTTCGATCAATGGTGCCGCGTTTGCGCTGTACTCGGTTGTGGAGGGCGATAAAGAAGGCGATATCTCTTATACCGGTAAGGCGGTGGACGGTACCACGGCTTCCATTAAATTGAGTTCGGATGGCACTTGCAGTGCAACGGTCGATGGTGCGGGCGGCTATAGTTACACCATCGACGCTCCCGGCGCCAGCGGCCCCAATGCTGTGGTTGGCAGAATCCATGTTGGCAATGGGAAAAAAGAATTCTTTATTGATCCGGCCAACAATGCAAATGGCAAGCAGTTGGTTAAGGTGACCGCCACTTCAAACATAAGCGGAGCCACGGAGGAAGGCATCGCGTCGTTTGAGTACATGTACCCGGGCAAATATGCTCTGCGCGAGGTTTCCGCGCCTGCGGGGTTTGAAGTTAATCCTGCTGAGTCGCTCGTGTTGGTGACGCGCAATGCGGTGTACGCGTGCGCAGGCACCGCGGAGGACGGCGTTCGCGTAGGGCGTGGCCTCGGGTACATCGTCGACACCATGCGGGAATATGCTACCGACGGTGAAGTCAACATGACATTGCAGTGGATCGTCACCATGTTGCGTGTCTACAACAAGACAACGCCCTATAGCTTTAAGGACTTTAGGGGCAACGCCGCCGAGTGGAAATTCCTGGCAAATGAGGACGGCACGCCGGTTGAGTTTGATGCCGACGCGAATGTGATGCGCAAAAAGGCGATGCGCGCGTATCTAAAATACAAGACGGGCGATGTTGCTACGGACGGTAATAGGTACCGCAGTTATACGGTCGATTCGCTAGATGAGTATAAGGCTCACCAGAATAAAGAAACTGGTTTGGACAAGCACTACGGGGATGGCGTTGCGTTGCGGTCCCAGCGTCTCTATACCGCAACGGGCTGGAGTACGCTTGAGGTATATCAAGACTGGTGGTATGGCCAGCAGCTCATGAAGGACAAGCCCAACGTGGTATACGAGAACCTTGTTGATGACCGCGGTAACCCCGATCTGTCGAGGTTGTTCTCTCGTTCGGTGACGGTTGAGTTCTCCGACCCGCGCGTAAAGAGCAATCTCAAGGTGAGCAAGGTGCTTGAGGATGCGTCTGGTGCGGCAGGCAATCCGGCGTTTGACTTTAGATTCACGCTCTCGCCGCAGGCCCAGCAGGATCCAAAGGCCCCGGCAAAAACCGATGTGTTTGCGTGCGAGAAGACCGATAAAAATGGCGCGGTGACCCCGCTTCAAGTTGCAAATGGGGGTACGTTTGCCCTGCGTGGTGGCGAGAGCATCCTTATCAAGGGGCTGCCTGCGGGAGCGCAGTACAAGGTCGAAGAGCTTACGACGGGATACACAACAAGCAGCACGGTGGACGGCGGCAACAAGATAGATGGCGCCGACACGGGTCTGCATAATCTGCAGTGGGATCCCAAGACCGGCGACTATACCTCTGAGGTTGTGTTCACCAATGCTGCGGCGCAGCCGGTGGATATTGTGCTGCGCAAGACAGATGCGAGCTTGAGCGCGCCGCTCGGTGGCGCGCAGTTTGTGCTGTATCGAGAGGTGGCCGGGCAGCCGCGCGAGTATTTTGATCCTGAGTCGTCTGTTGACAGGCTCGTTTGGTCTAAGCTCGGCGCCGGCGAGCATGAGTCTAAATTCCAGTTTGCGCTGGGGGAGAAAACGATTTACAAGCTTCCCAACAACTCGACCTATTACCTCAAGGAGCTCAAGGCTCCCAATGGACACCTGGTGCTCGAGGGGCCGGTGCGATTTGACATACTCAACGGCAAGATCTCGAACGTGTATTACAAGGATGTACTTCAGCCCAACTGGGTCACTGTGAACAGCGGCTCCACGATCGAGGTTTTACGCATCCCCAATTCCGCCGGCGCGGTTTTGCCCAACGCGGGCGGCTCCGGTACTGCTAGGTTCACTGTTGGCGGCATGGCGCTTCTTGCCATGACGCTTGTGATTGGGTTCGTGTTCAAGCGCAGCCGGGGGAGGGAGGACAGCGCCTAGCGCTTACCCCCCCGTCAAGCGGGCGAATCCAGATAAGTAAGGTATACAAAGAAGGACAAGAGAAAGGACCGGGAGAATGAGCAGGAAAAGCAAGTTTAGGAGCTTGGCAGCCGCCTTTGTGACTGCCGTCATGGTCCTCACGGTCGGCGTTGCCTCCGCATTTGCGGCGGGTAATGGCAAGATTGCCGTTACCGGTGCCGAGAACGGCAAGACGTATAGTCTGTACAAGGTGTTCGACGCGACGGCTTCTGGTAACAACGTTGCGTATACGTACACCTCGAAGGGAGGCTCCGATGCCTTCCTCACGGCGTTGCAGGGCCAGGATAGCCCCTTTGAGCTCAAGCAGGCCGCTACGGGTGAGTATGGCGTGACGCTCAAGCAGGGCAAGACCGGCGAAAATGTGAGCGCGTTTCTTAAGGCAAACGTTGCCAACCTTGGCAAGCCGACGGATGTCGTGGCATCCGGCGGCAACGCCGTGTTCGAGAACCTTGACGTGGGTTACTACTACATCTCGACCACCATTGGTTCTGCGGTCATCATCCGGAGCACCAATCTGGATGTAACGATCGCCGACAAGAACGAGGCTCCGACCCTCGCTAAGGTCATCACTAACGCGACCAAGGATGACGGCACCACGAATCTTGTTTCGACCGATGGCTCCATGGCCATCGCCGAGTCTGGTTCCACGATTGCGTATAAGCTGACCGTTCCCATCAAGAGGGGCGCCGTTAATTACAAGATCGTCGACGTGATGGATAAGGCCCTTACGTATGACGAGGCGAGCCTGAAGGTGATGCTGGGCACGGAGGCCGTTGCTGCTGATAAGTATGCGGTGGAAAAGCCCGCCGCACCGAACAGCAATACCCTCACCATCACCTTCAAAAATGATTGGCTTACAGTGAACGCGGAGAGCGCCAAGGACATCGTGGTCACCTACAGCGCGACGCTTGATTCCGCCGACCACTCCACGGCTCCCGTAAAGAACACCGCCAAGCTTTTCTATGGCACTTCCGATGACGTGACCCCCGGGGTTTCCACCGAGGTTAAGAACGCCTCCGTCAACGTGGTCAAAAAGGCCGAGAACGACAAGGGCAACAACCTTGCAGGTGCCGGCTTTGTTCTCAAGCGTGCCGACGGCAAGTTCTACAAGCGCGACGCGAGCGGTCTGTCTTGGGTTGCCACGATTGGCGAGGCGACCGAGCTCACCTCTAACGACCAGGGCAAGCTCGTTGACGTCGATAAGAACGTCACGACCTTCCACGGTCTCGCCAACGGTACGTACACCCTGATCGAGAAGACCGTTCCCGCTGGTTATAACAAGGCCGGTGACACCCAGGTCACGGTGAGCGCGGATGCCAAGGGCGGTTGGGTCGACACCGTTTTTGTCCACTCGATCACCGTTATCAACAAAGCCGGCTCCCTGCTGCCCTCCACGGGTGGCATGGGCACCACGCTGCTCTATGTGGGCGGCGCGGTGCTGGTTATTGGCGCCGTTGTCATGCTCGTTGTTCGTCGTCGTATGAGCGAGAACAACTAGTTCGTCCATCGCGTTAAGCCGCGATGATTTCTGCCGGAGCTCGGATGCACGCCGAGCTCCGGCGTCGCTCATGGTTGATCGGTTTCGCAAACGCGCATGGGGCGCACCCCTTGCGCCAGGCATGCGTGTTTGCGAGGGCGATTTTGCATTGTTGTTCTGTTGGCAAATGGTTGGGTTTCTATGGCGAGCACTCCGTCAAAAAAGACATTGGACCGCATTATCACTGGCGTGCTGGTGGCAATGCTGGTGGCGGGCCTGGGCTTGCTGGCCTATCCCACGGTGAGCGACTGGTGGAACCAGCGCCACGCATCGCGCGCCATTAGCACGTACGACAACGCGGTCGAGGAGCTCACCAAAGAGAAGCTCACCGGCATCAAGCAGGCTGCAGACAATTACAACGCGGGCCTGGTGGGCAAGGCACTCAGCTTTAAGATGAGCAAAGAGGAGCGGGCTGCGTATGACCAGCTGCTCTCGGTTGACGATTCGAACATCATGGGGTCGGTCAAGGTTGAGCGGCTGGGCGTTGATCTGCCCATCTACCACGGAACCTCGGATGGCGTCTTGCAGGTTGGCATTGGCCACCTCGAGGGGACCTCGCTGCCCGTGGGCGGGCCGAGCACACATTCCGTGCTGGTAGGGCACCGCGGTCTGCCCTCTGCCGAGCTCTTCTCTAAACTCGACACCATGGTTGAGGGCGACATGTTTTGCCTTACCGTCTTGGGCGAGAAGCTGTGGTACGAGGTCGACCAGGTGCTGATTGTGGAACCGGACGATCTCTCTGCGCTGTCTATCGAGGAGGGGCGCGACTACTGCACGCTGCTCACGTGCACGCCGTACGGCATCAACACGCATCGACTGCTGGTGCGTGGAACTCGTATCGACGGCCCGCGCGAGGCGGCGCACGTGACGGCGGACGCGGTGCGCGTGGAGCCGGTGCTGGTAGCGAGCGTTATTGCCGCGCCGGTGCTGGTCGTGATGGCGATTGTTGCCCTGGCTCGTCCGGGGCGCAAGAAGCGCGATGGCGAGCGGTAGGCGGCGTCGCGGCGTCGCGGGCCCGCGTCGGCGGCGCATTGCGGCTTGCCGGGGTGGACGGTTGTGACGGGTTTGACGGGTTGTACGAAAGGGATGTTTCGCATGGCCAAGATTAAGAAGATGGTGCGCGGTGCCGCGGTGGCGCTGCTCGCAACGGCGCTTGCCGTGATGGCGCTGCCGGGAGTGGCCGTGGCCCGCGACTTGATCGACCTCGATCGCGCGTGCTCGCTGGTTATCTCGGGTGTGCCTCGCGACGTCGAAGACGGGGTGCGGGTGAGGCTGTATCGCGCGGCTTCGGTCAACGCGGTGGGGGATGTCTACACGCCCACGGACGAGTTTGCCGGGTATCCGGTCGAATGGAACGGGCGCGATGCGCAGACGCCGTGGGGCGACCAGATGGCGCAGACGCTTGCGGGGTATGTGGAGCGCGACGGCGTGGAGCCGCTGGCGCAGGCCTCAACGGGGGTCGACGGCTCTGTGCGGTTTGACGGCTTGGAAGTTGGCCTGTACCTGGGCGTTGTCGAGCCGGCGTATGGCGCGGGCGCCCGCCATGAGTTTGCGCCCTTCATGGTGCAGCTGCCTGGGCTCTCCACGCAGGGTGGCACGGACGCGTGGGTGTATAACGGCGTTTCGGTACAGCCCAAGCACGAGTCTGTTGAAGCCACTCAGGTGAGCGCGGTCAAGGTCTGGAACGACGATTCCGCACTCCAAGCTGGCGTGGTCGAGCGCCCCGCGCAGATTGTGGTGCAGCTGTTGCGCGACGGCGAGGTGGCTGACGAGGCGGCGTTGAGCGAGGCTAACAACTGGCGTCATACCTGGGAGAATCTCGAGGCCGAGCATACATGGCGCGTGGTCGAGAAGGCGGCGGTGCACGGTTACACGGTGAGCGTGGGCCGCGACGGGTCTGTGTTCACGGTGACCAATACGGCGTCGGTGCCTGTGCCGGGCGAGCCGGGCGGTGGATTGGAGGAGCCCAAGTTGCCGCAGACGAGTGTGCTTTGGTGGCCGGTTCCGGTGCTGCTTGCAGTGGGCGCGGCCCTTCTGATCGCCGGCAAGATGCGCGGCTGTCGTGATGCGTGAGGGCAACGCGGCGCCCGCGGGGGCGCGTGCGGGCGAGGGCGAGTCTGACCGCGGGCTCGGCCTGTGCCGTTGTCGCGCGGGGCGGGGACAGCGGGAGCGTTGGAGGCGGCGGGGACGCCGGGGACGGTTGCTCACTGCGGCGGGTGCCCTGTGCGTGGCGGCGGCTATCGCGCTGAGCATCTACAACGTGTGGGATACCTGGCACGCGGGGAGCGTGGCCAGCGAGGCTCTGTCCGAGTTTGAGCTTGCGACCCCGCTGAACGACTCGCTACCGGGCATCGATTCGCTGCGGCCCATGCCCGAGGTCGAGATAGGTGGGCGTAGCTACATTGGCAAGCTGGTTATTCCGTCGCAGGGCCTCGAGCTGCCTGTTCAGGCGAGCTGGGATTATCCTGCGCTGCGCGTGTCGCCCTGCAGGTACGCGGGGTCGGCGTATTCGGGCGACCTGGTGATTGCGGCGCACAACTATGCCTCGCATTTTGGCGGACTCAAAGACCTGCGCGAGGGCGATGAGGTGCGCTTTGTGGATGCCGATGGCAACGAGTTCTCCTATGCGGTGGCGTTTACCGACGTGTTGGGCCCCACCGCCGTGGACGAGATGAAGGCAGCTGACGGCTGGGACCTCACGCTTTTTACTTGCACGTGGGGCGGAGCCTCTCGCGTGACCGTCCGCTGCGCTAATACCGACGGGCCATTAAACGGCATGAGATAACAGGCGCTTTCGATGGGCTGAGCGCTTGAAAGGCTGTGTTGGGCATCGCGGGCGCGGCGCTGGTCTGGTGCCTTATGCTGCCCCGTTGCCTTCGCCGTGGCGATAGGGGTGCACCACGGGGTCCACGGCTGCGCAGCCGCGCGCTTGGAGCTCCCGTATGGCTGCGGGGGCGAGGTGGCCTGATTCTCTGTCCGCATGGGGATGTGCGCCCGCGTGACCGTCCGATTCGACGATGGCGCCCACATTCTCGTCTGCCCCCACGCTCACGCGAGCCACACCGCCATCAATGCGGACGCGGACTTGGCGCAGGCCGAGGCCGTGCAGGTAGTCCTCGCACATACGGACCGAGTGCAGCTTCTCGGCGGTGAGCGCTTCGCCGCAGGGGATGCGGGTTGCCAGGCAGGCGCCGGCAGGGAGGTCCCACACGTCGAATCCCCAAGCGCGCAGAAGGGCACGCTCGTCCTCCTTATGCCAGCCGGTTTCCATGAGCGGTGAGCGGATGCCGAGCTCGTCGACCGCGCGCATGCCCGGGCGGTAGTCGCCCCGGTCGTCCGCGTTGCTGCCGTCCAGAACCGTGTTGCAGCCGGCCGATCGGGCGGCCTTCAGCACGAGCCCAAAGCCGAACTTCTTGCAGTGGTAGCACCGCTCCGGCGTGTTGGCGGCCACGGCATCGCGGGTGAGCGGGTTGGCTGCGACCTCGATCACGCGGATGCCCTGCGTTTCAAAACGCGCGCGCGACTGCGCGAAGGCCACGCGTTCCGGCGTGCCTACCAAGGGCGTATCCAGGTGGATGAGGGTCACGTGGCGGGGCGGCAGGCACCGCGCGCAGACCGCGGCCAAAAATGTGCTGTCCACGCCGCCCGAAAACCCTATCCCGACGTGCCCAAGCGTGCGCAGGAGCACCTCGAGCCGTTCGAGGCGCGGTGCAGTGCTCAATGGCGATATGTCAGCTCTCGTATCCATGGGCTCGATGATACCCACCAAACCAGTACAATGCAGGGGGAACAAGTCGAATGAGGGGAAATGCCATGCGCGCCATAGAAGCTGTGATTTTCGATATGGACGGGACGCTCGTCGATTCCGAGGGCGTGAGCCGCCGCGCGTGGAGCCTCGCGGCCAACGAACTCGGCGTGGACCTGCCCGATGCGTTCATAGACACCCTTATGGGCCGCAATTCGCGCGCCTGCAACAGCCTGGTTGTGGAGCACTTGGGCGGTGACGAGGCACTCGCCCAGCGTGTGGTCGATATGCACCTCGAGCTTTTCCTCAAGCTCGCCGAGACCGACCTCAAGCTGAAACCCGGCGCGCATGAGGCGCTCGAGGCGCTGCGCTCCGCCGGCCTGCCGCTCGCCGTGGCCACTTCCACTGCCCGCGTGCGCGCCCTGCCGCGCCTGGAGCGCTTCTCGCTGACGCCGTATTTCACCTCGATTACCTGTGGAAACGAGGTTGCCAATGGTAAGCCGGCACCGGACATCTTCGTCGAGTCGGCCCGTCGGCTCGGCGTGGACCCCGCCGCGTGCGCGGTGATTGAGGACTCGCACAACGGCGTGCGCTCCGGTTATGCTGCGGGCGCGCAGG
>X13_Wolf__coassemble_124_pt1 | contig 35756 bp, 25 predicted proteins | sample X13_Wolf__metabat2_high_PE_009 | metagenome-assembled genome bin X13_Wolf | reverse complement strand
CTCATAGCGGCCGCCTACCTTCGGCAGCGTTCCTCCAGCGAACTTGTTTCTTCTTGCGCCGGAGCCGGTAGAGCCACCATTGCTGTTACCGCCATTGCATCCGCTGCCAGCAGCACCGCCACCAGTTGAGCCACCGTTACCGGAGCCGCCGCCAGTGGAGCCACCATTACCGTTGCCGGAGCCGCTGCCGCCAGTGGAGCCACCATTACCGCTACCGTTGCCGCCACCAGCGGAGCCGCCGTTACCGCTGCCGTTGCCGGAGCCATTGCCGCCGCCGTTGCCAGAACCGTTGCCATCGCCATCGCCGTTACCGCCGCCGTTGCCGCCGCCGGGCTTCCAGTCGGGATCGACCAGGCCGGTCGCCAGCGTATTCACGCGGTCACCGAGTTGATTCTCGTCGTGCGTGAGGGAGTACAGCGCGCCGGGCGCCAACTCGGCAAGCGTCGGGATATTGGGAATCATGTTGCCAGGGGTCTCTCCCAGCAGGCCAAAGATCGCACTGAGGTCCTTGATGGTGCCGAGCGCGATATCGATCGCGATGTTGCCCTTCTCCTTGACCAGCAGGTCCTTGAGGTTGATCTTGATCCCCTTCAGCAGCGCGTTGAGCTTATCCAGGACCGCCTTGTCGTTGATGGTGGCGCGCAGGAAGCTCGTGAGTGAGCCGTCGGCGACCGGCGCACCCTCGGCATCGTCGCCGGTGAGCTTGATCTGGGCGGTCGCGGTCTCGACCCACGCGGGGCAGGTCTCGTCGCCGTGCAGGTGGTCGCCGTAGGCGAACTTGATGAGGTCGAAGAGGCTGTTGGCCCCGTCGGCGACCTTCTGGTTGACCAGGGTCTCAACCAGAGTGCGCAGCAGATCGAGGACCTGATCTTTGCCGCCGGAAACCAGCAGAGAGTCTAGGCCCGCGTAGACGGGGGTGAGGAACTTGGCGAGCGACTCGGCGCTGATGTAGTAGGACCAGCCTGCGGCAGCTGCCATGGGCTCGCTCACGAGAGCGCTCTGGACGGCAGCCATGGTGGCGGCGTCGAGCGTGAGCACATAAGGCTCCACGCCGGCCGTCGCCTCCATCTTCTGGACCATAACGCGCTGGTTCTCGGGATTCGCCCAAATGCCCGCACTCCCGAGAATCGGGATCTCGATGATGAACGCCTCATCAGCGCTCTGGGGCAGCATGCCAAAAACGGCGCCGAACAGCGCGCCGTCAAGTGCGGCAGCGGTGCCGTCACCGATACCGAGGCCACCGGCGAGCTGAGCCAAGAGCGGCTTCACACCGCCGTTGGCCGCGGCCTGATCGAGCATCGGGGCAACCAAGGCGTCGGCGATCATGGTCTTAACCACGTCGACCGTCAGCAGGCGCTCATGGCCGTACTCCTCGATGTTGGGAATGCGGGTCACGGAGCCGCTGTCGAAGTCGGTGTAATCGACGGAGCCAAGCGGATGGCTCTCGAGCGCAAGCGTGGCGCGCACGTTCGCGGTGTCCTTCTCGCGCTCCCAACCGAGCGTCGCGAAGCGGATGTCGCTCGGATAGGTCACGGTGGCGCAGGTCTCGATGTCGAATAGGGTGTTGCCCGCCTCGGTGGTGATACTGGCGATGTCGTTGGCGTGCATATGGCCGGTGAACACCGCAGAGACACCGGCATCGGCGTAGCGGCGCTGGCACTCCTCGTAATTGTCGACCAGATACTCGCCCATGAGCGTCGGCTCCATGGAGAAATGCGGGACCACGCCGTGGTGCTGGGTCACGAAGACGATGTCGCCGGCGGCACGAGCCTGCTTGGCCTGGCTCTCGACCCACTGCAGGAGCTTCTCGCCCACCACGCCCGACGTGACATGCTCGTCCACATCAAGGCCGTTCTGGTCGGTTGAGTACTTGCAGGAGTCGACGGCAATGAGGGTCACGCCCTTGGCGGGACGGACCACGTAAGAGAGGCTGCCGCCCTTGGAGCCGCCCTGATCGAACATGGCGATGGCGTCGTCGTAACCGCAATCGGCGTAGAGATCCTTGAATGCAAGGGGGTCGACCAGGTCGGTGTGCTCGGCAAACCCGCCGGAAAAGTCACGGCCGTTCAGATCGTTGTTGATGTCGTGGTTGCCGTTGATGACGGCGAATTGAGCCTCCTTACCCGCGTCCTTGAGCCGCTTTTTGGCGTCGGAGAGCATCGCGTGAATGTCCTGATGGCAGGCGAGCTCACCGTCCTTGGTGAGGTCGCCGGAAAGGATCACCAGGTCGGGCTGGTACGCCACGATCTCATCCATTGCCTTTTTGATGATGTCGCCGGACTCACGGAACATCTTGCGGTCGGAGTGCTCGGCGATCGTGAAGTCCGGGCAATCCGAGTACAGGCGCTTGGAGAAGAAGTGCGTGTCGGAGAGGTGAGCGATCTTGATCTGGTTCGGGTAATCCGCGACCACGGGCGCCAAGGCGGGCTCGTCGGCGTAGGCGGCCTCGGGCGTGGCCATGGCGGCGGCGGTCACACCCGCGCCGGCGATCGAGAGGGTCACGAACCCGCGGCGCGAGATTCCGGTGCGGTCAGTGCTGTGAGAATGCGGCATGATGCTCCATCCATTCGTGTACATATGCCCCATTAATCCTCGGGCACACGCATCAGAACGCCGCAACGACCGCGTCAGACTCATACGAAACCGTGTAAGGAACTGAATAGGCGGACAATAAACAACCGCCCCCGCATGTAAAGGCCCGGTACGCCTTTCGACATACCGGGCTTTACACATCAAACCTCGGGCAAGCCGCGCCCAGTGCGAAAGACGGGGCGCGATCCGCTCGCTCCGAACGTGATCTACCTACCCTGAGCGCGGTTGTGCTCGAAGATCTCGACGAGCTTTTGCTGCACATCGTAGGGGACCTGCTCGTAGCCGGCCGGCTCCATCGTAAAGTCGCCGGTGCCGCGCGTAAGCGAGCGCAAGCGCGTGGCGTAATCCACGAGCTCGGCGTAGGGCACCGTGGCGGTTACCACGGTCTCTCCGCGGTCATTGGAATCCATGCCGGTCACGCGCCCGCGGCTGGCGGACACATCGCCCATCACCGCGCCGGCGTAGCTCTCGGGAATCGTCACCGTGATGTTCTCCATGGGTTCGAGCACCACGGGATCGGCGTCCTCGCATGCCTTCTTGAGGCCGATGCGCGCGGCCGTGCGGAAGGCCATCTCGTTGGAATCGACCGGATGATAAGAGCCATCGTAGCAAGCCACGCGGATGCCGGTGAGCGGGTAGCCCGCGATCACGCCGTCCTTCATGGTCTCCTGGACGCCCTTATCCACGGCGGGGATGAGCGCGCGCGGGATGCGACCGCCCACGACCTCGTCGACGAACTCGTACTCGGTGCCGTCGAGCAGCGGCTCGACACGCAGGTAGCAATCGCCGAACTGGCCGGCGCCGCCGGTCTGCTTCTTATGACGGCCCTGGGCGGAGGCCACGCGGCGGATGGTCTCGCGATACGGAATGCGCAGCGGAACGATGTGCGCGGCGACCTTGGTGCGGTCCTCAAGACGGTTGAGCAACACGCTCACCTGGGCCTCGCCAACAGCCGAAATCACGGTCTGGGCCGTCTCCTCGTCGCGGTCGATGCTCATGGTCGGGTCGGCCTCGCAGGCCTTCTCGATGAAGGTGAACAGCTTGTCCTCATCGGAGCGATTCTCGGCCTCGATGGCGATGCGGTACTGGGAGTTGGGGAACTTGAACGCAGCGGCCTCGACCTTGCCGGTCACGGAGAGGGTATCGCCGGTCTCGGCGGCCATCTTGGGAACGACCACGATATCGCCCGCGTAGGCGTGGCCGACCTCGGTCATCTCGCGGCCGCACATCACGTACAGGTGCGCCAGGCGCTCGCCCTTGCGGGTACGGGCGTTGACGAGCTCCATGCCCGGCTCGATGGTGCCGGTGAGCACCTTGAGGAAGGACAGGCGGCCCTGCTGGGCGTCGTTCAGGGTCTTGAAGTCGAAGACCACGGGGCGATCGTCCTCGGAGGAGATCTTGAGGGTGTCGCCGTCGATGAGCGGCATCTCGCCGTAGTCGGTGGGCGCGGGGAAGTAGGTGGCGACATCGTCCATGAGGGAGTTCACGCCTTGCTCCTTCACGCAGGAGCCGGCGAACACGGGGACGAACAGACGGTGCGCGATGGCCTTGGCGAGCAGGCCCTCGACCTCCTCCTGGGTGAGGGACTCGCCCTCGAGGTACTTCTCCATGAGCTCGTCGTCGGCCTCGGCCACGAGTTCGCAAAGCGTCTCATGCGCGGCCTCGGCGGCAGCGCGGAACTCCTCGGGAATCTCGGTCTCGGTCTGCTTGGTGCCGTCGCAATGACGGGCCTTCATGCGGACGAGGTCGATGATGCCGTTGAAATCCTCGCCGGTGCCCCAGGGCAGCGTGACGGCGCCCAAGCGCATGCCAAAGCGTTCGCGCAGCATGTCGAGGCACATATCGAAGTCGGCGTTCTCCTTGTCCACGCGATTCACGAACACGGCGCGGGCGAGGCGCAGATCCTCGGCGGCGTACCAAAGCTTGACGGTGGTGGGCTGCGGGCCCTCGGCGGCGTCGACCACGAACAACGCGGTCTCGCACACGCTCATGGCCGCGTAGGCATCGCCGATGAAATCGGGATAGCAGGGGGCGTCGAGCACGTTGATGCGCGCGCCCTTCCAGTCGATCGGGGCGATGGCAGTCGAGATCGAGAACTCGCGCTTGACCTCTTCGGCGTCGTAGTCGAGCGTGGGCTTGGTGCCGTCGTGGCCGCCCAAGCGGGCGGTCTTGCCGGAAAGGTGGAGCATGGCCTCCGCGAGCGAGGTCTTGCCCACCCCGCCTTGGCCTACGAGCACCACGTTCCTCACATTGCCAGTCTTGGGTGCACCCATGGGACACCTCCCTTTCCCAGCGCGAGATATTCGCGCCGAAAATGCGTGCGAGGTGCCTTGTGCATCCCCGCACGACAGCCGTATGGCCTGAGCCTACCCCCGCACGGGGATGCGATTGCACGCCCATCGGCAAGCGTGGGCACGGGCGCCGCGGGCGGCTTGCATGGAAACGCCTCGCTTGGGGACAGGCGCGAATTACGCCCGCCAACAACACGACGCCGGCCGCCCCTCATCTGGGCGGCCGGCGTTGCCGTGGCGAAATGACTCAATTTGCACCTGTCCCCAATTGAGACTATTGCACGAGGGAGCGGCGGACCGAGGCGAGCACGTCGAAGCTGTTGGGCGCGACGTCCAAACTCGAGAGGAAGTGCACGAGCGAATGCGCCGCGTCGAACATGCCGGCGTCGACCAGGGCGATGCCCGCCTTGGCGGCCATCCCCCCCAGCTGCGGCACGGGCGCCACCGGGACGCCGTCGGCGCGCAGGAGGGCCCGGGCCTCGTCAAGGTCCGGACGACGGCTCAGGTGGCTCTGCTGCATGAGCTCCTGCATCTCGGCCTGCGTCTCGCCGTAGAAATACGTGCCCGGCTTCACCATGGTGTAGCAGGCCAAACCGAGCGAGGGATCGCCGCCCTGCCAGAAGTAGAAGCCCAGGCGGTAATACGCGCAGGCGATGTCGGTCGGGTCGGCGGCAACGGTCAGGCCCTCCACGAGCGCGCGCACCGCATCCTCCATGCGATCGGCCTCGCGCAGGGCGAGGGCCAGCGAATGGTAAGCCGTGAACGAGGTCGGGGCGAGACGGACGAGCTCCTCGCCGAGGCGAATCGCGTCCTCGAGGTTGCCCTGCTCGCGATAGATGCGACACAGCATCGAACGCGCATCGAACATGGTGTCGGGAATCTTGCGGAAGCGCGTCTGCGGGCCGTCGTCATGCTCGCTCACGATAATGCGCGAGATCATGTTCACGCAATACAGCGGCCGGGCCGCGCTCTCCTCGAGCATCTCGGCGGCATCGTAAGCGGCGATCAGGTCGGCCAGCTCGCTGGCGACGGGCGCCTCCTCCTCGGGTGCCGAGGCCTCGCGAATACGGTCGGAGATCTCGCGATAGCGATCGCGCAGCGGGTCGTCGCCCGTGTCGAAGATATCGAGGTCGCGCACGAGGTCCGCGCGCAGGGGCTCAACCAGGGAGGCCGGCAACGGGCGCGTGTCCTCGGCCATCTTGATCGAGCGGTCGGGCAGAGATACCTCGATCGGCTCGATGGGCAGCAGCGCGCCCAGCTCGCCCGTCTCCATGTGCAGCGTACGAGGCGAGAAGGCCTCGATAAGCTCCCCCGGCGAAAGCGAAGCGTCGAGAATAGCGCCGGACTGCAGGGCGGGCATGAGCTGCATGGTGAACATCTGGCGGCTGAACTCGAGTGAAACGATCGCGGGCCCGTCGATGCTGCGCTCGCGCACCGTCACGATAGCGCGCACCACCCCGACGCCCGCACCAAAGGCCACCGCCGCAAGCGTCATGGCAAGACGCAGTGAATACGCGGCGCGTGCGTCGTTGCGCTCCGCTTCGCTTTGGAAGGGGAACGCCCCGGCCACGGGAACGGTCGCCTCGATTGCGAACACGCCGGAAGCGGCATCGCAGGTAAACACGTAATCGAAATTGAAGGGCGCACGCAGGCCCTCTGCCGCCGCCGCGAAGCGCGTGCGCAGGTCCCACTCGCCGCCACGGCTCGCCTGGGCACCGGCGAGCTCCATATAGTCGCTCTTGCGGTCGCACCCGCGCATCAGACGCTCCGCAACCGATGCAAACGAGTGCAGCGACGAGAGTGCGGCACGCTCGCACGCGCCCTCGGTCAGGCCTCCCACCATCGGCGACGAATCTTCGCCCAGGTAATGCTCCGCGAACGCCAGGCGGTTAAGCGCACCTTCCACAGCTTGGATGGCATCGATCTGCTCATCGGTGAGCTCGCGTTTGTCACATCCCGTCCAGAACAGCCCCGTCGAGCTCAGGCGGCGAATATCGATGTCGTGCGTCGCCGCGATAGGGCGTACGAACTCGGCACCGGCCTGTGCCAGGGAGCGCGAGGCATATCGCTCGAAGCCGCTCGCGCCCTCCTTGCCCCCACGATAGACCAGGGCGTCGAGCGCATCGGGATAGGAGGATTCGAGCAAGGTGTCCAGGATATCGGCGACGGTCAGAGTCGGCATCGATTCGCCGTGCTCACGCGGGAGCATCCACTGCGTCAGATAGCAGGCAGCACCCATCACGTCGATGTCGTGCGCCCCCGTTCCATAGGGCCCAAGATCGTTCATGCAGCTGGAAACGGTCAGGCGCCCGTCCTTCTCGCGCTGCGTGAAATGGGCGGCCTTCACGGGCCTGCCCTCGGCGCGGACAAAGAAGAAGATGTCGCCGGTATCGTCCTTGGACATACCGGCGTCGGGGTTGCGCTCGGGGCGCTCCTCGATCGGTTCGTCGCATGTGAAGATGGCGCCGCCAATGGCGAGCCATGCATGGATTCTCACCTGGCGACCACTCCACTGCTCGACCAGGTAGCCCATGCTCTTTTCGGGCTGGGGCTTGATAGCCTCGGTGATCATGAACACGCGCCTGGCATCCTCACCGGGTATGGACTGGAGCTGCTGCGTCTTGGCGAAGAGGGGCAACTTGAAAAGCTTGTCCGACATGGTCCACACTCCCAATCTCCCGCCGCACGGGCGGGCTTTTCGGCTTTCCCCATGCTACCAAAGCGCACGGACCCAACCGTCCACTCCCGTGAGCGGACCGAGGTGATCGGCTTCCGTCACTTCTCGATGCGAGCGAGGAATGCGCGGGTGCGATCCTCACGCGGATTGTCGAGCACCTGCTCCGCCGGCCCCCCCTCCACGATCACACCGCCGTCCATGAACACCACGCGGTCGGCGACCTCACGCGCGAAATCCATCTCATGTGTGACGACGACCATCGTCATGTCCTCGGCCGCGAGCCCGCGGATCACCCGCAGCACCCCGGCAGTGAGTTCAGGGTCGAGCGCGCTGGTGGGCTCGTCGAAGAAGATGACCTCGGGGTCCATGGCCAAGGCTCGGGCAATTGCCACGCGCTGTTGCTGCCCGCCGGAGAGCTGACAGGGCACCTTGTCCTCACAGCCCTCAAGGCCCATGCGCTCGATCAGCTCCCGGGCCCGCCGCTCCACCTCGGCGCGGTCGCGACGCTGGACGCGAATCGGCGCGTCCACGATATTGCGCATCGCCGTGAAATGCGGAAACAGGTTGTAGTTCTGAAACACCAGGCCGAACCTGCCCCGGGCGCGCTTGAGCACGTCGCCCTTTGCGTACACACTCGTGCCGCCCTCCCCCGGCACGGCCACATCCACCTCGCCGTACGACAGCCCGCCGGCATCGAGTGTCTCGAGCAGCGTCATACAGCGCAGAAGCGTCGACTTACCACCGCCCGACGGCCCGATGACCGCGACGACCTCGCCACGAGCGACCTCCAGAGAGATGCCGCGCAGGACCTCAACCGCCCCAAAGGATTTGCGCGCGCTTTTGATTGAAACGACAGCGGGCATGAGAGCCACCCTTCAAATAGATGCACGGAGCCGCATGCTGCGGTGAACAGGAATTGCGGGTTCCCCACTAATCGCGATAGTAGGCGAGGCGCTTCTCGATGGAGCCGAGCACGAGCTCCACCGCGAAGTTGAACGTCCAGTAGATGGCAGCCGCGATGGCGAACGGAACCATGCTCACCTGCGAGGCGACAAGCGCCTTTGCCGTGGAGAACATCTCCCCGACACCGATGGCGAACGCGAGCGACGTGTCCTTGACCAGCGTGATCACCTCGTTGCCGATGGCCGGCATGATTCGCTTGACCACCTGCGGCACGACGATGTGCACGAGCGTCTGGAATTTGGAATACCCCAAGACCTCGGCGGCCTCGTACTGCCCACGCGGGATGGATTGCAGGCCGGAGCGGTAAATCTCGGCGAAGTACGCGGCGTAGTTCACGATGAACGCGAAAATTGCCGCCTGCCACTTCGACGACGGCGTGAGCTGGACGCCAAAGACGTAGAACGGCATGAAATAGATGGCGAACATCTGGAGCATGAGGGGCGTGCCTCGCATCACCGAGATGTAGGCCCGCGCGATGAGGCGCACCGGCGCGAATCGGCACATGCGCAGCGCCACCACCACGACGCCGAGCGGCAAGGCGCCGACGAGCGTGAGCGCGAAGATCTGCAAGCTGGTGATGAAACCCTCGCCCAGCATCTGCATCATGGTCGTGATATCCACCGGAATATCGTCCTTTCCCAACGGGCCCGGCACGCACGCAAAAGGCGCGCCCGGGCACGTGCACCTCGGGCGCGTCATGCTGAGCACCACTTACTTGATCTGCCAGTTGTCCATGGTCAGACCCTGATCGGCGTACTTGGCGGCGATCTGCCCAACCGTGCCGTCCTCGTACAGCTTCTTCAGCGCCTCGGTCACCTTCTTGGCCGTGGCGGTGTCGCCCTTCTTGAAGCCGACGGCGTAGCTCTCCTCGGAGAGATACTCGTCGAGCATGAGATATGCATCGGGCTTTGCGGACATCTGATAACGGGCAATGGACAAATCGCAGGCCACGGCATCCACGGCACCCGACTCGAGCTGCATGAACGCCGTGTTGTACTCGCCGATGGTCTCGAGCGAGGCGAACGTGGCAGCGAGGTCGGCGGCGTCCTTGGCCAGCACCTTCTCGGCGGCCGAATCAGCCTGGGTCACCACGGTCTTTCCAGCCAGGCCGGCGCGATCGGAGATCCCGCTGTCGGCGCGAACCACAACCACCTGGGCGTTCAGCATGTACGGATCGGAGAAGGTGTAGTCGTCCTCGCGGCCCTCCATGGTAAAGCCGTTCCAAATGCAGTTGATGGCGCCCGACTTGAGCAGGGCATCCTTGGCATCCCAGTCGATGGGCTCGAGCTGGAGCTCCCAATCGAGTCGATCGGCGACCGCCTGGGCGAGGTCGAGGTCGAACCCAGTGTACTCGCCATCATCGCCCACGTATCCGTAGGGCGGGTAGGCCTGGTCGAAGCCGACAATCAACGTGCCGGTCGCGCTGGCCGAGGTATCCGCTTGCACCTCGGGGGCAGGATCGCTTCCCGCATCACCCGCAGGGGCCCCACCGCAGCCGGCCAACAGTGCAAGCGCCATGGCGGTCGACGCGAACGCCGCCACCAGCGAGCGGCGTGTCACACCGGGACCGCGCGCAACCTTGAGGTCCCCCGCGCGAACGGGCCCAGCGGCGGAATCGGCGACGGTGTTCTCAAAACGCTTCCCAATCTTCTTCATGGCTCTTCCCCCTCAGTAGCACTTTACTTAACTAAAGTGTCTTGCGCGACGGTTGGAAGGGTAACACTTTACTGTGATGGAGTACAAGTGGGAACGCGATTATTCATCTTCCCAAAGATGCGGCGCGATGGCGCTGGCGGGCGCATCCGCGCCGTCGACGCCATCGCACCCGCACACGCACTTCACCGCGGGGCTTGGTACTATACCGTGCAGAAGAACGACGACCGAATGGACCAACCATGGCGAAGAAACCCGCTGCAAAGCACACCGATGCCGGGGCCCCGTGCCCCATCATGCACAGCTGCGGCGGTTGCGCATGGCTCGGCCTGCCCTACCGCAAGCAACTTGCGCGCAAGCATGCGACCATGCGCGAGCTCTTCGAACCGCTTATCGCGCAATTCGACTGGGATGCGCAGGTCGAGTCGGTGCTCGGCATGGGCGCTTCGCGCGAAAGCGGACCCGTGACCGTAGCCGACGCCCCGCTCGCCTCACCGCGGGCGTTCCGCCACAAGGCAGCCACCCCCTTCGCACCCGCCGCGGACGGCTCGGTGCGCGGAGGGTTTTTCGCTCGCGGCACGCACGATATCGTCGACTGCCCCGTATGCGCCGTCGAGGCGCCCGGGGCACGCGAACTGCTCAACGATGTGGCGCATTTGGCCGGCGAACTCGGCATCCCCGCATATGACGAAGACCGCCGCTGCGGGCAGCTGCGTTACGCCGTGCTCCGCTGCGGCTGGCGCACGGACGAATCGATGCTCACGCTCGTCACGCGCAGCCTCGAGGTCGACCGCCTCGACGAACTTGCGCTCCGTCTGCTCGAATCCCATCCCGAACTCGTAACCGTGGCGCAAAACGTCAATCCCCGCGTCACCAACGCCATCCTCGGCGGTCAGACGCGCATCCTTGCGGGCCGCGAGCGCATGACCGATCGTCTCCTCGACTGCACGTTCGAAATCTCACCCGTCTCGTTTTACCAGGTCAACCCACAGCAGACCGAAGTGCTCTACCAGCTCGCAATCGACGGCATGGACCTCACCGGCTCCGACGCCGTCCTCGACACCTATTGCGGCAGCGGCACCATCGGCCTCGCAGCGGCAGCAGCGGCGCGCAAGCAGGGGTTCGACATCGCCCTGACCGGCGTCGAGCGCAACCCCGAGGGCGTACGGGACGCCGTGCGCAATGCCGAACTCAACGACCTGGGTGCGACCTCGTCTTTCATCGCCCGGGACGCCACGGAATACATGCTCGAGGCGGCTCATCGAGGCGACCATGTCGACGTACTGGTAATGGACCCGCCGCGCGCCGGGTCAACGCCCGAGTTCCTCGACGCGGCATCCTCGCTCGCACCGCGCCGCATCGTCTACATCAGCTGCAACCCCCACACGCAGGTGCGCGATCTTAAGCATCTCGGACGCGCCGGCTATCGCCTTGAGCGCCTGACGCCCGTGGACCTGTTCCCCCATACCGAGCACGTCGAAACCGTCGCCGTCCTCACACGCCCCTGATGTCTCAATTTGTGCCTGCCCCCAATTGAGACTCGTCGGTGACGGACATCCATGCGATGTACGTGCTGGGATAATGGCTGTAGAGGATCCGCACGGGATCGACGTGCGTTGCCAGCGACCGGAATGTCGTGAGCGCGCCAACGGGGGTTACGAGTTCTTCGGCAGAACCCACCGCCGCGGCAATGTTGTCACAAACCGTACGGGCAATGAGCACGTCGGCGGCATCGGCGGAGCATTCCACCCCAACCGACTCGCGATACACCGCGCGCATCTCGTCCTCGAGGCGATCGAAATCCGCACAGCCAGCACTCGGAAGTTCAAGATCGACGCCGTAACGCTCGTATCCCCAGGCCGACAGCGGCAGGTAGGGCATGATGTCCGAAGGGTTGGCGATATTGAAGATGTTGCCGTAACGCTCCGAGCGCGCATCTGAGGCGAGGGTGGTCGCCGGGGCGGCGAACGTGTAGGCATACACGGGACCGAAGGGCGCTGCGTCACCCGCCTGCGCACGGAGGTCGTCGAGCTCGGCAGCCACGAGGTTCGCGATAGCGCCGCCACGGCTATGACCCACCAGCAGAACCGACACCTCTGCACCAAGCGCGCGCGACTCCTCGGCCCAGGAGACGACCTCCGCCCCGATTTCACGCGCAGCGCGCACGTAGCCGCCATGGTCGCCGGTCTCGTCGCGAGACAGGTCGAGGTTGCTCAGCCATTCCGACCCGTAGCTGCCCCGCGCACTCACCAGAATGAGGTCGCGCGCAGGGCCGTCGTGCTCGGAGCCCAGACGCTTGCGGGCAATCGTGTACGCAGCACCATCGGCATCACCCGTCGCCAGATCAAGCACCTCGTCGACAACTTTGCTGCGATAGCGGTACGACTCGGTGGAAACCTCGCCAAACCCCAGTGAGGCAAGGGCGTTCTCCATATACGGCGGATGGTTCTCACGCGCCTGGTAATAGCCCGACTCCGCGTAGGCGAGCGCGGCAAGCACCGACGATGTTTGGGCGAGCTCATGGTTATAGTCGCCCTCATCGGCGGAAAACCATGCATCGTCCCACGTCACGCGGGCGACCGCCGAACCGTCGTCTGGAGCATCAAGACTCGTGTAGGTGAGATTGGTCGCGAAGCGCGCGGGATGCGCGGCCTCGGCCTCGGATGCCGAACCCTCACTCCCCTGCGCATACGCAGCATCCAAACCGGGCTGCTCCACGGCGCCGCGCCCCGTGAGCTCTTGCGCGCGACGGGTAGCGAGGACCCCGGCAGACCCGAGCGTCGCCGTCAGGCCCAAGGCAAGCAGGGCGCACGGCAGCCGCCGCAGCATGCGCCGCAGCACCGACCCACGGCAATCTCTCCGTCCATCCATGCGCACTCCTCCTCTCCTTGGGCAGAATCGTTCGCCCAAGAATACCAACGGAGCGCGATGCGCATGTGACGAAACCCTTACGTTTCTGTGATGGAAGCATCGAAACGGACCGGCGATCAAAGCCGCGCACAAGCCCTCTGCGTTACCTCAAATCGCGCACACCGGCGGCGGCCAGCTCGCGCAGGAACGGCTCGCGGCCACGGTTCATGATGAGCTCCTCGGGGAAGTGAATCTCCTCGAGCATGCGCTCGACCGTGGGAAACTGTCCGATGCGCGGAGCCACGTGCGCATCACTCGACACCGCCACGCCCACGCCGAGCTCGGCGCAACGCTCCGCGATGGACCGGCACACGCCGTGATAGCGATCGCCCGCCTCGAGAGAATGCTCGTTAATCTCGATGAGCTTATGGCGCTCCTTGGCGCAGGTCAGCACCGTGTCGATGTCGTAGGGCAGACCCGAGCGGCCCGTGTGGCCGAGGATGAACACCTTCTCTTGCTCCAGAGCGGCGACGTACATATCGGTCACCTGGGACACCGATGCCCCCTCGGCGAACGTCCCGTCGTGCACGCTCGCAATCACGTAATCCGCATCGCCCGTGGCGCGGTCGAACAGCATGCGCTCCACGCCCAGGTCGCGCCCCGTGATATCGCAATGCACGATGATATCCTGGCCGAACAGCGATCCGTCAAGGCCCACCACGTCGGCCTCGCAGCCGTGCAAGACCGTGACCCCGTGCCAGGTGCGCGGCCACACGCCCATGTTGATCAAGTACTGGAAGTTGCGCAGGTGCTGCTCGGGATAGAGCATGCCGCTGAAGTGATCGGCCGAACCGAGGATCTCCAAACCCGCCTCGGCAGCGGCGCGAACGTTCTCCTCAATCGTCGAATAGGCATGGCGCGAATACAGCGTATGCGTATGCACATCGCCCAAAATCGAATAACCCATCACGGTCCCCTCTCTCAACTCCGGTATTCGTCCATCAACGCCTGCCAGGCAGGCAGCGAATCCACGATGGTCTCATACCCCACACAATACCCCACGCGCGCCCAGCCGGCGACACCGAAGTCATCGGAGGGCACGAGGAAAAGCTCGTAGGCGCGAGCCCGTTCGCAAAACGCCTCGGCGTCCGGTTCGAGCGAGCGAATCCACAGGAAGAAGGCCCCACGAGGCTCGACGAACGAATAGCCCATCTCCCCCAGCGCGTTGACCAGGCACGTGCGGTTTCGATCGTAAGCCGACACATCGCACCGATCTCGCGCGCAGACGGCCACCACATGCTGGAACAGGACGGGGGCGCGCACGAAGCCCAAGGCTCGCGCGGCGCCCGCAAGCGCCTCCATCACCTGGGGAGCGCCATGACAGGCGGGCGGCACGAGGGTCCAGCCCACGCGCTCGCCGGGAATCGAGAGCGAGACGGAGTATGAATGACACACAACCGTATGCGGGTAGATGCTGGGCACCCAGGGGACATCCACGCCATAGGCGAGGTCGCGATAGGACTCGTCGGCGATCAGGTAGATCGGCTCCTCGCGCGTGGCGTTCACCTCATGCAGGCAGTTCGCCAGGCGCTGCAGTTCGTCGCGCCCGTACACGCAGCCCGTGGGATTGTTGGGCGACGCGACGATGATCGCGGCCGTTTTGTGGGTGATCGAGGACATGACGCCGCCCACGGACAGGCGGAAGGTGTAGGGCTTCGCCGGGGCCTCGATGCAGCGGCACCCGCACGTTTCGATCCAGACCTTGTACTCGGGGAAATATGGGCTCACCACGATCACGTCCTCGCCCGGACGCGTCAGGGCGTGCAGCGCGCAGCAAACCGAGGCGGAGGCACCGGCGGTCATGCAGACATCGTTCATACCGTACGAGGTGTGGAACTCGTCATTCAGAGCCTCGGCCACGGCGATACGGGCACGCGGCAAGCCGAGCGCGGGAGTGTATCCATGCAGCTCCTCGGGCGGCAACTCCTCGAGCGCGCGATCGATCGCAGCGCGCACCGACAGCGGTGGACGAACACTCGGGCAGCCCAAGCTGAAATCGAACACCCTCTCGTCGCCGATCTGCTCACGGCGCTCACGGGCAAGGGAGGAAATCTCGCGGACTTTGGAGCCCTCGGCGCCGTGCGCCCGCATGGCCTCGTTGATCATAGAGCAGCCTATTCCGCCGAGGAGCCGGCCTTGCTCACGGCCTCGGACACGCGCTTGCGCACGCGCGGGATGAAACGCGCCGCAAAGGAGTTGTTGTCGCGCGTCTTCACGTACGCGAAGCCGAGCACGGCGAACACGAGCGCGCCGATGAGGTTCACGATCAGGTCGGCCATGGTGTCGTGAATGCCGATGTCGAGGTAGCCGCCGGGAATCGAGATGACCTCGCCCGAAGCGAGCGTGATCTGCGATGAGACGATGTCGCGCACCGGGATGGTCACATTGGAGTTGGTGGGATCGAGCCACACGGTGTTGATGGCCTGGACCAGCGTGTCCTTCTGCATGTCGACGCCGATGAAGCAGTCGGCGAAATACTCGAAGATCTCCCAGCACGCACCGATGCACATGGAGAACGCCACCGCCGAAACCGCCATATACAGCGGCGTGAGGTGGATGCTGGAATTCTCGCTGCGATTCAGGATGTCAAACAGCGCAAAGCCGATACCCGCGCACATGAATCCCCAGGTCGTATGCAAGATCGTGTCCCAAAACGGAATGCTGATGTAAAAGGCGTCTATCTCGCCCAAGATCTCCGCGGCGAAGATGAACAGCAAGATGATCGACTCGAGCAGGTCGGGCAGCTCGATATCGAGGGTGTGCTCGAGGAAGGACGGCACCAGCAGAAGCACAAGGGTGAGGACGCACAGCATCATGTGCTCGTAATGGCCGATGAACGCCGAGCGCACAAGCGTGATGAGCACGAGGGCGCGCAGTATGAAGTACAGGTAAAAGACCATGGGCTCGTTTTGACGTTTCTGACGCATGGTCTGCTTCGCACGTGCGAAAAATCCGGCCACGGGCACTCCGATCTTCGAATCTACTCTCTCGTTTGAATCATTATCCATGGACCAGGGCATTTGCCTATGCTTTTCTTCTTTTTGACACCCGCCATATGTCGGATTCCCATGGGCAATTGAGGCCGTCCATGGAGAAAGCCAGTGCAACCGCAGGCGATGCGGATGCAGCTATGGGAATTATGGCGCAGGCAAAAGCAATGTGCTGACGGGTGCACATCACACCGCCAGCACATTGCGTCACATCGATGAATTACGAGTCGCTCCGGGGACATTCAGCGCCCTCATCGGGCTCGACATCCGCACCGCACTCGGCACCCTCGTCGGGCTCGAGATTTCGATCACCCGCGACGGCAGCCTGCGCGAACGCGGCGGCCTCTGCGGCGATTTCCTCGTCGCTCTGGCGCGGCTTGGCGCGGCGGGCGCGCTCGGCATCCACCACGGCCGGATCGGCGCCGTTGGCGGCCGCGTCGTTGCGGGCCTCCTTGGCGGCGACGATATCGCCCTCACGCTCGAGGTAAGCGTCCCACTCATTGTCGAGCAGGGCGGTAACGGCATCGCCCTCGACCGTCTCGCGCTCGAGCAGGACGCGAGCCATGAGGTCCATCTGCTCGCGACGGGCGGAGATGATCTCCACCGCGCGCTCGTGGGCCTCGCGCATGATGCGCTGGACCTCGGCGTCGATGCGGCGCGCCGTCTCCTCGGAGTAATCCTGATGGTCGGCGTAATCGCGACCCAAAAACACCTGGTGCTGCGCCTCGCCGAACACCTGCGTACCGAGCTCATCGCTCATCCCTAAGCGCGTGACCATCTCGCGAGCCATCTTGGTGGCGCGCTCCAGGTCGTTGCTCGCACCGGAGGTGATGTCGTCGCACATGAGCTCCTCGGCAACACGGCCGCCCAGGAACACGGCGAGGTCGTCGAGCATCTCACGGCGAGACTTGAGGAAATGGTCCTCGGCGGGCAGCTGCATCGTGTACCCGAGCGCCTGGCCGCGGCTGATGATCGAGATCTTGTGCACCGGATCGGAGTTCTCGAGCACATGACCAACCAGGGCGTGGCCGCTCTCGTGGTAGGCGATGATGCGGCGCTCGGCCTCGGTCATCACGCGGCTCTTGCGCTGCGGGCCCGCCATGACGCGCTCCATGGACTCCTCGATCTCGTCCATCGAGATGAGGGAGCGGTTGCGGCGGGCAGTGAGCAGCGCAGCCTCGTTGAGGAGGTTCGCCAGGTCGGCGCCGGCAAAGCCCACGGTGAGCTGGGCGAGCTTCTCAAAGCTGACATCGGTGTCGAGCGGCTTGTTCGCGGCGTGCACGCGCAGGATCTGCTCGCGGCCGCGGACATCGGGGCGGTCCACCGTGATTTGACGGTCGAAACGGCCCGGGCGCAACAGCGCCGGGTCGAGGACGTCGGGGCGGTTGGTGGCGGCGATGAGGATCACGCTCTCGTTCTCCTCGAAGCCGTCCATCTCGACGAGCAGCTGGTTGAGTGTCTGCTCGCGCTCGTCGTGGCCGCCGCCCAGGCCGGCACCGCGCTGGCGGCCGACCGCATCGATCTCGTCGATGAAGATGATCGAGGGCGACTGCTCCTTGGCGTTCTTGAAAAGGTCGCGCACGCGCGAGGCACCCACGCCCACGAACATCTCGACGAACTCGGAGCCGGAGATGGTGAAGAACGGCACGCCCGCCTCGCCGGCGACGGCCTTGGCCAGCAGGGTCTTACCGGTGCCGGGAGGACCGACCAGCAGCACGCCGCGCGGGATCTTGGCGCCGAGCTTGCGGAACCGCTCGGGGTCGGCCAAAAAGTCACGGACCTCCTCGAGTTCCTCAACCGCCTCGTCGATGCCGGCGACGTCCTTGAACTTGACGTTGGGACGCGTGGCCTCGGTCGTCTTGGCGTTCGTCTTGCCGAACTGCATCGCCTTGTTGTTGGCACCGGTCATCTGGCGCATGAAGTAGAACATGACGAAGATGAGCAGGCCGGTGGGCAGAATCGCCACCAGCAGGTTCATCAGCATGTCGGGGTCCTCGGTGTCCACTTTGTACGTGGTCTTGGGGTGGGCGGCCATGAGCTCTGCCAGGGCATCGGAACCCACATAGGTGGAGGAGAAGCGCTCGAGGTTGCCTTCGGTCTTCTTCTCGCCCTCGGGCCAATAGGTGCCCTCGACCGTGCCGTCGAGCACCGTGTAGGTCGCCTCGTCGACGCGGTTGGCCTCCACGGCGGCCACGAACTCGCTCGTGGCCAACTCGGCGGGCTTGCCGCCCTGACCCGCCCCGCGGCCCAGATTCCAGAAAAGGGAGCCCATGAGAATGCAGGCGATGGCAAGGTAAATGTAGTTCGTGCGGCTCGGGCCGGTCGGACGGTTGGGGCCGCCGGCGGCCGGACCCCCGTTCACGCCACCGGGAGGCGTGGGGCCCTGACCATTCGAACCGGCGCCGCCGCCCTCGGCCATGAGGGTGGCGGCGCCCAGAATGCACTCGTCGTTGCAGTCGGTCATGCTACGCGTAGACCTCCGGCTTGAGGATGCCCACGTACGGCAGGTTGCGATAGCGCTCGGCGAAGTCCAGGCCGTAGCCGACCACGAACTCGTCCGGGCAGTGGGTGCCCACGTACTTGGGATCGATGGCGGCCTGCTTGCCCTCGACATCCTTCCACAGGAAGGTGCAGACCTCCAGCGAGGCCGGGCCGCGGCTGGCGAGGTTGGCCATGAGGTACTTGAGGGTGAGGCCGGAGTCGAGGATGTCCTCGACGATCAGGACGTCGCGGTCCTTGATGTCGATGTCGAGGTCCTTGATGATGCGGACGGTACCGGAGGACTTGGTGCCGTTGCCGTAGCTGGACACGGCCATGAAGTCGATGGCCAGGTCGGTGTCGATGGCGCGCATCAGGTCGCCCATGAACACGACGGCGCCGCGCAGGACGGCGATGAGGACCAGGTCCTTACCCTTGTAATCCTCGGAGATCTGAGCGCCCAGGCGCTTGACCATATTCGCGATGTCCTCCTCGGAGAACAGGACCTTCTCGACATCAGGATGCATCGTTTCCATGACTTCCCTTTCGCATGCATGTACAAGATGGTTGAAGCATACCCGCATTCGGGGACGCTACACGTCGCCAATGGGACGAATCGTTAATTTTACCAGCATAGAGCTAGTAGGGGTGCACTTGAAACGCTCGTCCGCACGAACTCCCGCGACCCACGCGATCGCACCCCCCGGAGAGCTGCGCACAACCGGGACGCCCGCGCGCTCGGCAAGCGGGACGCGAGCCTCGTTGATGAGGTCGGAGAGCTTTTTGCTGCGCCCCTGCATCCCCAGGGGGCACATCACGTCGCCCGCCGCCGGGCCGTCCACCCACAGGCGGACGCCGTCTGTCCCTCCCTGGGCAGCCGAAGCCCCCCAACGCTGGTCCTCGGCGAGTCGTTGCAGGTCGCGCGATGCATATCCCAGCGCCGCCGCGTCGATCACGGCCACCGTTCCGCCACCCGCCTCGGCGCTGAGCCCGCGGGCAAGGCTGACGGCGTCGTGTCCCTCGGGGACGCGGACGAACGCGCTCTCAAGCACCCGACCGCCCGCGACGGCCATGGAGCCGGGGACGGGCAGCCAGCCGGTTGCCGCGCGCTCGCGCTCGGTGGGGGTGCGGAAGGAGAGCGTGCCGAACTCGATGCGCGCATCGACGCCCTCGGGCAGGGCGACCGAACCCTCCCCCGCCGCCACGCAGGCGAGCACCGCCTCGACATGGCGCATCTCCAAACGGGCCTCCGGCGCGATCCTTTTCACCGCCAGGCGCACCATGCGGCGGGCGATGGCAACCTCTGCCGCGGCGAGGCGGGCGGCGTCCAGCACAACGAGGCCCGACCCTTCGCGCCGCGTGCAACTGCGCAGCGCGGTCGCCGCGAGCTGGGACATGAAGGCGTCCTCATCGCCCAGGATGTCGCAGGCTGCGCCCACGCTGCGCGCCACGCCGGGATTGCGCTCGGCGGCGAGCGGCATCAGGCGATGGCGCACGAAGTTGCGCAGGTAGCTCGTATCTCGATTGCTCTCATCCTCGCGCCAGGGCTGACCGGCGACCTGCAGATAGCGCACGAGCTCGCCGTGCGTGCGGTCCATCAGGGGGCGGACGATGATGTTGCGGCGTCGCGGAATGCTCGAAAGGCCCGCGGCGCCCGAACCCTTGATGGCGTTCATGAAGAACGTCTCCGCGCGATCGCTCGCCGTGTGCGCGGTGAGGATGCGCGCCGCGGTGCGGGGCGTGCCGGATTGCCGCGAGAGCTCGCGCACGTAGCGGCGCGCCGCGGCGTAGCGCACATCACGCGCGGCGGCCTCGAGGTTGCGCCCGTCCAAATCGGCGAAGTGGGCGTGCTCCACGCACAGGGGCAGCCCCAGGCGCTCGCACAAATCGCGCACAAAGGCCTCGTCGCCGTCGGAGGCTTCGCCGCGAAGATGATGGTTCACATGTAGCACGTGCAGCCGCTCGCGGGCAATGCGGGCGCAGCCGCGCCCGTCGTCGATGTCGAGCTCTCCGGTGCAGGCCATCAAGGTCAACGCCGTTGAGTCCGCACCTCCTGATACCATGAGGACCACCGGCGCCGCGAGGGCTTGCCCCCGCTCGCCCGCCGTGCGCGCATGCGGCGCGTGCCCGGACCCATATCTTTGTGAAACCGTTGGCATGTATCGCCTTTCGCGACGGGCGGCGGCGATTCTGCCCGTCATTTCCACGCGTGCGGCACCCCGTGCGGCACGCTCATCTCATCCGCCTTGTATTGTACTGATTGGACCAGACATGACCCACTCCGCAAGCGCATCCCCAGCCGAGCAGCAAACGCCGAACGCAGACGCCAAAAGCGAGCGCCGCCGCGCCCTGCACCTGCACATCCTCGGCAGCGGCTCGCGCGGAAACTGCGCGCTGGTGGAGGGGCCCGAGGGGCTCATCATGATCGACAACGGCTTTGCACGCTGCAAGGTCCTCGACCGCATGCACGAGCTGGGACTCGACGAGCGCGATGTGCGGGCGCTCATCCTCACGCACGAGCACACCGACCATGTGAGCGGCATATCCGTGTGGGTCAAGATCTTCAACGGCCCCCTGTTTGCCAGCGAGGGCACGGTGGATGGACGCAAGTACCTCAGCTGCCTCGATTTTGAGACCTTCACGCCCGGGGATGCCCTTGAGGTCGCAGGCGTGCGCATCGAGACCTTCCCCACCTCGCACGACGTGGTGAACCCGGTGGGATTCCGCTTCTCATGCGCGGGTGACGCGATCGGCTACGCCACCGACACGGGCATGCTGCCGCCGCGCGCCATGGAGCTGCTGGCGGATGCGCGCATCCTCGCGCTCGAGAGCAATCACGACACGCAGATGCTCCGCTGCGGCCCCTATCCGCGTCACCTGCAGGACCGCATCGCCTCCGACCACGGACACCTCTCCAACGCGCAGGCCGCCGAGGCCCTGCCAGCCCTCGTGAGCGAGCGCACGGAGCATGTGGTGGCCATGCACATCTCCCAGGAGAACAACCGGCCGAGCCTGGCGGTGCGAGCGCTCGCCGCGGCCCTGGGCGCCGAACTCGACAACGAGCTTGGCTCGAGCGCCACACTCAAGCGCTCGGGCGATACCGCCGACCTTCACATCCGCCCCGCCGGTCAGAATCGCCCCTTCTCCGTCCTGTAGCATCCAAGGACGATGGGCCGCTCACGACGGCGCGGCACGCGCGGCGGCTACTCCACCGCCGCGTCCTTGGATCTTTTGGGAAACGTGGTGAACAGGGAGAGCCCTGCGAGCGCGGCGACGGTCGACATCGCAATGGCACCGGCGTTGGCGCGGACCTCGCGGTTGGCCGCGATCAGCTCACCGGCGACGGGATCGGAAACGCCCATGCCGTCCATACGGACGGAGAAGGCCGAGTCGCCCTCATAGGTGTAGACCGTCTGCTCGAGCGGCGTGCGGACGGGCTCGTCGAGGACGGTCATCGATTCGACGCGCGCGTCGAGACCCATGTTCACCGCGATGAGCATGACCGAACCCATGGCCGCCGAGCCGAGCGCGAGGCCGAGGTTTCGCGCCGCACCCTGAATACCGCCCGATTGCTGCGCGTCGTGCGCGGGGACGGCGGAAGCGACGAGGTTGTTCGACTGCGAGTTCACCATACCGACGCCGATTCCACCCAACAACGTGCCGAGCACCATTATGGAAGTCAACTCGGAGCCCCGCACGCCAAAGGCCGCCATAATCGCGCCGAGGGCGATGGCGATGTAGCCGCATCGCACCACAAGCCAGGAATTCACCTGGGGGAACTTGCGGGGGATGCCCATGGCGAGCACGAGCATCGGCACGCCCGAAACGATGCCCAAAAGCGCCGTGCTGGTGCCGCCAAGACCGACCACGAGCTGGTAGAAAGACGTGGCCACCAGGCCTTGTGCGCCCATGTAGAAAAACGGCAGTGCAATCGCCACGACACCGGAGCGAACCTGCGCGCTCTTGATGAAGCTAGAGGGCAGGATGGCGACGTCGTGCGTGCGCTCCATCCACGACTCGACCGGAATGAGCACGATAAGCAGCGCCACGCCCGCGATGACGATGAACGGCGCCGGCGAGAGGCCGAAGATGGTGAACGGGGCGGTGGGCAGTGGATCGGCCACGCCCCAGGCGGAGATGCGTGACAAGCCGAACATCACAGCGAACAGCCCCATCGAGGCGAGGGCCGCACCCACGAGGTCGAACTTCTTAGATGCGCGCGGTTGGGAAGCCGGCAGCGCCAGGCTCGCGGCGACGAGCGCTCCGAAATAGGCGACGAGCGCACCGAACGTGAAACGGAAGCCGAAATTGTCCACGAGCATGCCGAGCGGGATGGGAACGATGGTCGCCAGGGCAGCGGAGCCCGCGATGACGCCGTAGGCCTGCTTGCGCTTATCCCCCTCAAACAGCAGCGGGACCATGCCGAGAACCGAGGGGATCACCAGGCTCGCACCGACACCGACCGCAAGGCGACCGCCCCAGATGAGCAGCTCGACCACGGGGGCGAGGGCGGTGACGATCTCACCGATGACCATGAGCACCATGCCGCCCACGAACGTGCGGCGCCACCCCACCATCAGGCCGAGCAGGCCGCTGGCCAGCATGAAGGTGCCAGCCATGAGGGCATACACAGTATTTGCCAGCTGCACGTCGGCGACCGAGCACCCAAAGACGCTCATCATCTCGGACATCGCGACCGAAAACGCCCCGTTGTCGGCGGAAACGCCCAGCTGTGCCAGCGCCAGGACCGCCAGGGAGATCGTGGCCTTGGAGCCGACGGAACCGCCCTGCCCCCGCGCCACCTCGACCCGTTCCTTGCACGCGCACGTGGAACTCATGTCCATCACCATCCAACGGCGCTTTATTCACGCCATAACGAAAAAGTAGGTATCTTCATCATATGAATATCGCTACCATCTATGTGCAGCGAGTTTGCCTGATATGCGGCAAATTCCGCGACATTGGAAACCACCGTCGCGACCATCGGGGGACGCACAAGCCATGAGTATCAATCGCCGACAGGCAAACCTTCTCAAGACCCTCGTGTCCACCACGAGCTATATACCCACCGCGACCCTCGCCGGAGAGCTCTCGTGCTCAGAGCGGACCGTGCGCAACGACGTCGCGGCCATCAACGCCTTCCTCGAGCAAAACGGCCTCGCCGCCCACACCGCCTCCAAGCGCGGCACGGGTATCCAGCTCAACCCGAGCCCCGCGGAACGCGAGCGCATCCTCGGCCTCGTCAAAGAGCGCGCACTCGCCATGGACCCAGCGCTCGACCGGTTTTACCGCGGCATCCTTCTACTCATTTGCGACTACAACGGCGATTACACGGTCGAGTCCCTCGCCCGCGCCATCCTCACCAACAAACAGCAGGCCCAGGAGGACATCCGCTCCTGGAACGATATGCTCTACCCCTATGGCGCCCGAATCGAGCGCGGGCATCGCCTCACCGTGGTGGGGCCCGAAGAGCACATCCGCTTCTTCGTCACGCACAGCCTGTTCGAGCTCGCCCCAACCGCCATGAAGCGTCGCGTCGAGCCCCAGCTTTTCGGCGAGGACCGGCAGTTCCTCTTCGACGAGATCGAGGCCGTGGAACGCACCCTCGACTGCCCCTTCACCGATAACGCCCGCCACGAACTGGCCATCTACCTGCAAGTCATGACGCTGCGCATCCGCAAGGGCAAAAGCGTCCCCGCGCGCGCCACCGCCATCCCGCCTGCGTTCGCCGCCATGCTCGGCCGCATCGAAAAGCACTACGGCATAACCTTGGGATCCGGCGAGAAGGCCGTCGTCATCGAGCTGTTCTCGGTCGCCGCGCGCCGCTGGACACCCGACTTCCAAGACACCTACACCCCCGACCGCGAGTCGGCCCACCTCGCCGACGACCTCTTCCGCGCGCTCTCCGACCGATACGGGACGCGCCCGGCATCCCATCTGCGCAAACCCCTCGCCATGCTCTTCGAGGCAGGCATCACGCATCGCAAGCTCGATCGAGCGATCGCCCTGCCGCCTGAGATCTCATGGACCGTGAGGTTCGAGAACATGACGCTGTTCATGCGCCTCGCGCAGCTCATGCGCGACACGCCGAGCCTTTCTTCGGTTGACCTGTACGAAACCGACCTCACGCGCATCGCCATGCTGCTGCTCGATTTCATGGATGGCATCGCGGTGAGCGACACCTGGCGCGCCGGCCTCGTGGTGAATTGCGGCGTCGAGCAGGTGCTGTTCGCGCGCGACCGCATCGAGCGCTTCCTGCCATTCATCCGCATCGCCCGCGTGATTCCCGAAAGCGAGGAGGCGGGTGGGAGCACCGCGCTCGATGGGCTGGACTTCCTCATTTCATTCGACCCAATCGAAACGGCCCTGCCCGTCGCGGTCATCTCGAGCGCGATCACCGAGCTCGACCGTCGCTATATCAACGACACCATCCTCGCCATCGCGCAACATCGCGCGCAGGGCGACGGGCCCGTCGACGACGACCTCCCCGTGCGGGAACTGCCCCAGATGGAGGGCGAATCGCTCCGCGATGCCCTGCATCGCGCGCTCACCGCGGAGAGCCTGTGGGCGGGCACCGACGAGGAGTTCCGCAAGATCTTCGAGATGTGCTCGTTCACCTGCGGCACCACGCTTATCCTCACGTATTTCTCGCACGAGGCGGGACGCACGGGAAGCGCGCTCTTCTCCATAGATGCGCAGATCCCCTTCCGCCGGACGCGGCTCACCCATGCCGCAGTGCTCGCCGTGTCAACTTCCGACGAGCGCGCGCTGGGCGCGCTCTCCCAGACCTTCCGCCGCAAGCTGGCAGCGGCCGGGCTCGCCCCCGCGGAGCTGTAACGCCTCATAGAGAGACAAAAAAGACGCCTGGCACGCAACATGCCAGGCGTCTTTTCATGTGAGCTCACAAGCTCAAAAGCGCGAGCGCGCGGGCGGCATTAGGCCTCCCAGACGATCTCGCCCTCCTTGATGGTCTTGAGGACCTTGAGATCGCGCAGGTCGTCGATATCGACCTTGAGCGGGTTGTGCTCCACGACGCAGAAGTCGGCCAGCTTGCCAACCTCGAGGGTGCCCTTGCGGTCCTCCTCGCCGTACTGGAACGCACCGTTCTTGGTGATGCACTCGAGACCCTCGTAGACGGAAATCTTCTGGGACTCGTCCAGCTGGACGCCGTTCTTGGTGACGCGCTTGACCGCGCACCACACGCTCTCGAACAGATTCGGGCGCAGCACCGGGCAATCGGTGTGGAAGGTCGGGCGCAGGCCGAAGTCGAGGGCATCGCGGACCGCGGAGACGCGGCCACCGCGCTCGGGACCGAAGTTCTTCAGGTGCACGTCGGCCCAGTACCAGATGTGGTTGGTGAAGATGGTCGGGATCATGTGGATCTCGGGCATCTGCTCGTACTGGTCGCGGCGGGCGGTCTGGCAGTGGACCATGACCGGGTGCAGCTCGTGCTTGTTCGGATTCGGGGAATCCTCGAGCGCGCGCTTGTACACGCGCAGGTACTGGTCGGCGGCGGCGTCGCCGTTGGTGTGGGCGAGCAGCTGGTGATTGCCGTCGATGGCCTTGCGCATGTAGTCGTAGGCATCGTCGTCGGAGATGGTGCCGTAGCCGCAGTAACCCTCGCCCTCGTCGCCGGGCGCGTAGGGCTCGGTCATCCAGGCGGTGCGGCCCTGGGGAGAACCGTCGAAGAACATCTTCAGGCCGCCGAAGCGGAAGTGGTTCGTGTACTCATGAGAGTCGAACTCGGCGTAGTCGGACAGGATCTTGTCGACGTCCTCGCCGTGCATCGGGTAGCTCACCACGTCCATCTTGAGCAGGCCCTTCTTGGCCATGCCCGCGAACAGCGCGGCATAGTCGGCGGTGGTGGCGCCCTCCTGGCAGGTGGTGATGCCGTGCTCCAGGTAGACGTCCTGCATCTGCAGGATCATCTTGTCCATGTCGAACTTCTGACGCGGCTGCACCTGACCGAAGACCGGCCACATGGCGTTGGGCTCCTCGCAGAAGCCGTCCGGCGTCACGCCATCGGCCTCGCGGCCGTAACGAGCACCCTCGGGATCGGCCGTCTCGGCATTGATGCCGGCCAGCTCAAGGAGCTTCGTGTTGGCGACCAGCATGTGGCTGGAGGCGTGGATCGCAACGCAGGGGATCTCGGTGGAGACCTGGTCCAGGACGTGGCGGTTGGGATGCTTGCCCTCGGCCAGGGAGTTCTGGTCGTAGGAAACACCCATGATCACGCTATCGGGACCGATGTTGTTCTTCTCGCCGAAGGCGCGCATGGCCTCGACGATCTCATCGAAGCTCTTGCAGTTCTCGAGCTGCGCAGCCACGACGTACTGGTTGGAACCGGCGATGTGGCTATGCGGGTCGATGATGCCGGGCATGAGGCAAGCGCCGTCGAGGTCGACCTGGTCGGCGTCCGCGGCAAAGGCACGGGCATCGTCGAGCGAGCCGGTGAAGGCGATGACGCCATCCTCGGCAACGAGGGCCTCGAACGTGTCGTTCTCGCCCGTCATGGGCAGGAAGTCACCGTTGAAATACAGCTTCTTCATGACGAATTACGCCTCTTCCTTCTTGAAGATCTTGATGGCGGGGGTGGTCAGCAGGCCGGCGAGCACGATGCAGGCGCCCACAGCGTAAGCCATGCGGGTGGAGTTGAAGCGGCAGTCCTGGTTGATCTTGACGAGCTCGGTGCGCTCGGCATCGGTCATGTCGATCTCGGAGAGTTGGGCCTCGAAGTTGGCGTCGGACACGAGGGAGAAGTTCATGTCGGCGAGCTGGGCGTTGACCTCGGGGGAGATCGCGGCGTTGTTGGCGGCCTCGGCCTTCACGGAGTTGGTGATGCCGAACAGCAGGACGGCGCCGAGCAGGGCGATGCCGAGGGCCTGGCCCACGTTGCGCATGGTGGTCTGGATGCCACCGGACTGGGCGGCGTCACGCTCGTTCACGGCCAGGGCAACGACGTTGTTGGCCTGGGAGGACACGATGCCCGCGCCGGCACCGGCGAGGAAGGCGCCCAGGTAGATGAGCATGCTGTTCACGCCGGTCTTGGTGACGGCCATGGCCATGCAGCCGAGGGCGGAGGCCATGACGATGTAGCCGAGCTGGATGACGCGACGGGGGTTGGCGTTGGGGCAGAACTTGGGGATGCCCATGGAGAAGGCGAAGGTCGGAGCACCGGTCGCGATGGAGATGACACCGACGGTGATGGCGGACCAACCAGCGACGAGCTGGAGGTAGGGGGCCATGAGGATGGCCTGGACGCCCATGAAGAAGAAGGTGATGGCGGAGGCGGCGAGGCCGGCGAGCACCTGGGGGGTCTTCAGGAAGGACTGGGGCAGCAGGGCGAGACCGTTCTTGGCCTCGACCTTCTTCTCGACGACGACGAGGACGGCGAGGATGATCAGGCCCGCGATGACCATGGGGATGGCAGGGGAGAAGCCGGCGATGGAGGGAGCACCGGGGAAGGCCTCGACGAGACCCCAAGAGGAGATCTGGGAGATGCCGACGAGGAAGAGGAACAGGCCGAGGCCGGCGAGAGCGACGCCAATGCCGTCGAACTTGAGCTTGCCGTCGTTCTGCTCGATCTCAGGAAGCTTGAAGGAAAGCAGCAGGACGATGGCGAAGTACACGGCGAGCACCAGGAAGGTGACCTTCATGCCGGCGAGCTCCATGACAACGCCGAGCACCAGGGGCAGCAGCGCGGAGAGGCCGGAGGCGGCACCGATGCAGCCGAAGGCGAGCACGCGGTTGGCGCCGTAGTAGATCTTGGGAACGAGGCCCAGGACAGACGGGATCATGAAGGAGGCGCCAAAGCCCACGAGGACGCGGCCGCCCCAGATGAAGACCATCATGTTCGGGGCGAAGGCTAGAACGACCTCACCGAGGGCGCACAGAGCGGCACCGATGCGGAAGTTCTTCTTCCAACCGATGATGGTGCCCATCATGCCGCCGGCGATCATGAAGGCGCCGGCCATGAGGGAGTACACCATGTTGGCGAGCTGGATGTCGGCGACGGTGGCGCCGAGGTCCTGGGTGAGGGCGGTGGCGGCGAGCGACAGGGCGCCGTTATCACCCGAGGTGCCCATCTGGGCGAGAATCAAGACGAGGATCGGGAGAACGAGAAACTTCTCCTTGCCCCCCTCCTTGGCAGCAGCAGTAGACGCCATTGCATCTTCCTTTCTTCTGCGAGAAGGGCCCCTTGCCCTTCCCTTGCACTGACACGCCCCGACCAGATCGCGCGCATGCTCCCATGCGAACCACCGCAGGTCCCCTTATTCCCACGGAAGCGTCCAAATCACGTTCGCGACGTTTGAATCGTCCCGAGAATACGCCGCTCTAAACACACTATCGAGCAGGACGTCTGCCGTAATAACGGCAAAGTGTTGGCGGTTCATCCACGTGCGCTGGCACGGCTTTGCCCGCGGCATGAAAAAGCCCCCACGCGCCTTTCGGCACATGGGGGTCGTGGAAAAGAGGGGCGGGTGTGGGGGCCGCCTCCCTAAGCGCGAGCCACGGCTTCTTCTCCGCGGCCCGCGTGTGGAAAACAATGAGGTCGCGAGCTACTTGGACTCGGGCTCAAAGCCGGCAGTGGTGCGGGTCACGACGATGTAGCCGGACAGGGCACCGACGACGGCGCACATGCAGCCCTTGAAGATCATCATGCCGGTACGGGTGAGGGGCATGGGCAGGAACATGGTGAAGACCCAGGCCAGGGCGCCGGCGACCACGGCCGCGATGATGCCCACGGGGATGGACAGGGTAATGGCGCCGCCGGGGAGCTTGGCGATGATGCCGTTGCGGTCGGCGTCGGCCTTGTAGACGTTCTTGCGCAGGTCCATCTTGGTGAGCGGAACAACGCACCAGGTCAGGATGAGGCCCAGCAGGGCACCGGTGAGGACGATCTCCTCAACGACCTTGCCGGCGGCGAAAGTCACGTCGGGGTTGGAGGCGTTCATGCCGAAGAAGATCGCCGCGTTGACGATGCCGTTGATGATGCCGTAACCGATGATGCACTTGTTGGCGAGATAGCTCTTGAATTCCTTGGTTTCTGCAGCCATGCTGACCCTTCCCTCTTGGTGTGCCAATTTTTGCGGGACATAGTGTATCGTCGGCATTTATGGCGATTTACCACAACGTTTGCCGTAGTTACGGCAAAGTACGAACAATGTGTGGCCGTTTCATCCATTTTTTCTGTTCCCCGTATGGGAATCGACGGGCATGTCCACGAGGCGGCGATCGGGCACAAAAACGCCCCGGGAACCCATGGGCTTCCGGGGCGTGACAGGAGCGTTTGGCGCAGCGCGCTAGTCGATTGCGATCTTGGTGACGTTCTTCTTCTCCACGAACTTGGGAACCGTGACGGTCAACACGCCGTCGGCGAACGTGGCGGACAGGCCCTCGCAAGCCGCATCCTTGAGATAGACGCCGCGCGTGGCGGAATACGCGGTGAACTCGCGCTGGAGGTAGTTCTTGTTCTTGTCCTCCTCCTTCTCCTCGACGGTCACGGAGATGGACAGGCGGCCCTCATTGAGCTCGACGTCCAAATCGTCCTTGGTGACGCCGGTGAGATAGGCCTTGACCTCGTAGGAATCGCCCTTATCCTCGACGTCGATGGGGAACGCCTTGGTGGCGAGAGCGGTGCGCGGAATGTCCATCATGTCGTCGAAGATGTCGAACAGAGAGTTGGTGGACACGGGGAGGACGCCATAACCCTGACGATACGGAACCATAGCCATACTCGATCACTCCTTCGTGATACGCGTGGGGCACTGTGCCCGCACGCCTCGCGCGCGCCCTGCGGGGTGCGTGCCGTTGTTTGACACTCACGTTATGCCCGCCGCGCGCAAGGCTATTCACGTCTGCGCAAGTTTTTTAAGCGTCACATTGTCATCAAATCTAAGTCTGTCTGACTAAGGTCTATCTCCGCCTATCCGAGGTCCCCGGTTTCGAGCTCGCCGGCGACAACAGGCGCAGGGGCCTGGCCCACCTCGGCGAGCTTGAAGCGATACGCGGCGGCGATCACGTCGACGCACCCCTGGCGACCAAGCTTGGCTCGGTTGACCACGATGTCCTTGCCGTCCGTCATCTTCCACTTGCCAGCGGAGTAGCGCTTGTAAAACGCCTCACGGGCATGCTGCATCTCGCGCACGAGCTTGGCGCCGGCGCGCTTATCCAGGCCGCGCTTGGCGCGCACGATCTCGACGCGGGCATCAAAGGGGGCGGTCACGAGCACCGCGATGTGATTGGGATTGTTGCGGAGCAGGTAGTCGGATAGACGCCCCTCGATAATGCAACTGCGCGTGGCGGCAAGGTCGACGATCACCTGGGCCATCGATTTGAACAGGCGGTCGGAGATGGTGCGCGAATCCGCGCGATCGGGCAGGAACGCCATGAACTCGGCAGCCATGCGCTCGTCGTAGGCGGCCACCTTGTCGAGCGCCTCGCCGCTGCGCGCGGCGGAACGGACCAGCAACTCGTTGTCGTAAAGCGGGATGCCCAACTCCATGGAGAGCATCTTGCCGATCTCGTGGCCCTCGGCACCGTAATCGCGCGCGATAGTGATCACGACGGGCTGACCGGCGCGGGCCTCCTGCGCCGCCGCGATCCTACGCTCGTGCATATCTTTCAGAAAACCCATTGCTACCTCCCGGGTACGAAGGGTTTGCGTTTGATGGTCGGCGGAAACGGGCCCATAGCGCGCCCGCCGTGGAAAATGCGCCGCCCGCCCTCGTGGGCCGGCGACGCCTCTTTTGGCCCTATGCGGCCGCAACCTTGCGCTGATAACGACGAACCAGCAGCGAGATGCCGAAGTTCAGGGCGAAATACAGCGCGAACACGAAGCCGTACAGCATGAGCACCTGGTCGAGCGAGACGGCATGAGCCATCACGACATTGGTGGTGTACATGAACTCGGCGACGTTGATACCGGACAGGTAGGAGCTGTCCTTGATGACCGTCGTGCACTGACCGAACAGCGCGGGCGTGATGATGCGGAAAGTCTGCGGCAGGATGATGTAGCGCATCGTGGCAAAGAAGCCAAAACCCTGGCTCTGCGCCGCCTCGAACTGCCCGGCGGGCACGGCGTTCAGGCCCGCACGCACGATCTCGGCCATGACGGCGCTCGTGAACAGCGTGAACGCGAGCGTCGAGATGAAGATGTCGATGCCCTGCACGGTGAAGTATATGAACAGGATCCACAGCAGGTTCGGCGTGCAGCGGAACAGCTCGATGTAGGCGCTCACGAGCCAGCGCAGCGGACGGGGGCCGTAGCTCTTGATGAGCGCGAGCACCGTGCCCACCACGATGGAGCAGATGATGGACAGCACCGAGATCTCGATGGTCTTGATGAAGCCGCCCAAGATGTAGACGAGGTTCGTCGCGTTGAAAATCTCCATCGGTTACGCCTCCTTTCCGGCGGTCGCAGGTTGTGCGGCACCCTCGGGCGAAGACCCCGCCACGTCCGTCACGCCGGGGATGACCTTGGCGCGCGGGCGAGCCTTGCTGCGACGCTCGAGCCACTGGCCGAGCATGGCGATCGGGAAGCAGATGATGAAGTACATGAGGCAGCAGACGATGTAGCCCTGCAGGAACCCGTACAGACTCACGAAGTTGTCGGAGCGGTACATAAGGTCACCGCCGGCCACCAACGCCAGCACAGAGGTGTTCTTCACCAGGTTGAGCGCCTGGTTGCACAGGGGCGGCAAGATGATCTTGAACGTCTGGGGCAGCACGATGTAGGCGTAGGTCTGCAGACGCGAGAAGCCCTGGCTCTGGGCGGCCTCCATTTGGCCGCGCGGCACGGCCTCGATGCCCGTGCGGATGACCTCGGCCACATACGCCGCGTGATAGAGGCCCACGCCAAGAGCACCCAACGCGAACGGCGCGATACGCACGGGCTGGGCGGCGCCCGTCACGACCTGCAGAAACTGCGGGCCGGCCATGTACATGAACAGCACCTGCACCGGCAACGGCGTATTCTGATAGAACTCAACGTACACGCGGGAGATGCCGCGCAAGATGCGCGAGCGCGTGGTGGAGAACACGCCGAGCAGCGTACCCAGCAGCAAGGCCAGGGCCAGACCCGCGGCGACGACCTTGAGGGTCACGCCGAAGCCCTCCCAAAACGGCCCCATATTCTCAAATGTCAGCGCCCAGCGCCGGGGATCGAGCAGTCCTTCGAGCATTTACACCAACCCCCACTTCTCGATCTCGGCATCGAGCCAACCGCTCGCCGCGCAGGTGCGCACGCACTCGTCCACAACCGCGGACAGGTCACTGCCCTTCTTGGTGGCAACGCCGTAGTTCTGCTCGCCGAACTTCACCTCGGGCTCGAGCAGCTCGACCGTCTCGTTCATGTATCCGGCCAGCGTGGAGCGGTCCATGGCGAAGCAATCGATATTGCCCGCATCCAGCGAGCTCTTGATGATGGGGTATCCCGAGAACGCGAGGAACTCAGGGTGCGCGTCGATGCCCTCGTCCTTGAGCATCTGCTCGATGAGGCCCTGGGTGGTCGCACCCTGGCTCACACCGATGATTCGCCCGTCGAGGTCGGCGATGCGCGTGAAGCCGCTGCGCTTCTTCACCATGAGGCCCACGTAGTCCGTACGGTAGGGCGTGGAGAAGTCCCAGCTCTCAATGCGCTCGGGCGTAATGGTGTAGGTCGCGCACACCACGTCGAGCTGATCGTTGTCGATGAGCGGACCGCGGGTCTTGGGCGTGACGTCGGTGAAGGAGACGAGCTCGCGCTCACGCGCCTCATCGTAGGTCACGTCGAAGACAACCGCCGCGATCTGATAGCACAGGTCGATCTCCATGCCCGCATAGGTGCGGGCGGCGGGGTCGTAGTACCCGTATCCCGGAACGTCCTTCTTCACACCGGCGTTGAGCTGCCCGCGAGCCTTGATGGCGGAGAGCTTGGAACCCGACGCGGCGGGGGCCGAGCCATTCGCCGCGCCCGTCGAGCCGCAGCCCGCCAGTGCACCGGCACCCACCAGCGCCGTCACGGAGGCGAGGGCGCGCAACACCGCTCGACGACTGGGGCAGCCGCAAAGACCGCCCGACATATGTGTCAGATTGATCATCTGCATCCCCTCGCCCTAATGCAGGATCTTCGCGAGGAAGTCGCGACAGCGGGGGTTCTCGGGGTTCTCGAAGAAGTGCTCCGGGGAGCCCTGCTCCAGGATGCGGCCGTCGTCCATGAAGATGACGCGATCGGCGACCTGGCGCGCAAAGCCCATCTCGTGCGTCACGCAGATCATGGTGATGTTCTCCTGCGCGAGCTCGATCATGACGTCGAGCACCTCCTGGACCATCTCGGGATCGAGCGCAGAGGTCGGCTCGTCGAACAGGATGATCGGCTGCTTGGTGCACAGCGCGCGGGCAATGGCCACGCGCTGCTGCTGGCCGCCGGAGAGGTTCTGGGGGAACTCGCCGGCCTTATGCGCCAGGCCGACGCGCTTGAGCGCGACCATAGCGGCCTCGACGGCCTCCTCCTTGGACTTCTTCTGCAGCTTGATGGGTGCGAGCGTGAGATTGCCGAGCACCGTCATGTTGGGGTACAGGTTGAACTGCTGGAACACCATGGAGCTGTACGTGCGGGCCATCTCCAAGTGGTTCTTCTTGGTGAGCGGCGTACCGTCGATGATGACCTCACCGCTGGTGGGCTCCTCGAGATAGTCCACGCAGCGGATGAGCGTGGACTTGCCGGAGCCGGACGGGCCGATGATGACGACCTTCTCGCCCTCCTCGACCGTGAGGTCGATGTCCTTCAAGACGTGCAGGTCGCCGAAGTACTTATTCAGGCCGCGGATTTCGATCATATTGGCCATGCGATTCCCCCCTCATTTTCTCGAACAAGTGCCTGTTATACCCCATTTTCCCAGGTAGGCGCAATCTTTGACCCTCAAAACCACTTCAATTGCGCGATTGCGCCGACGCGAGCTGGGCATAATATGCGACAGTTGTACGCACTTCAAAGGAGATCGCATGCCCGCATTGATCACCCATCGCCTCTTCGGCGAGGAGAGCATCGAGCGCCTGCCCGAGGGAATCATCACGAACGAAGACGAGCGCTCCGCCTTCCTGCTGGCCAATCAGGGCCCCGACCCGTTCTTCTTCCGCTTCAGGACGCCGAACATGGGGACCTGCATGGAGCTCGCACGCGTCATGCACCGCAGCCGCATGTCCCGCCAGTTCGCCGCGCTGCACGAAGGCGTCTCGCGCCTGCAACCCTCCGATTCCGGCGTGGGCCGCGCTTGGACGCTGGGCATGCTCTCCCATTACGTGCTCGACCGCAACGCGCACCCCTTCGTCTACGCGCAGCAGTGGGGCATCCAGGAGGCTGACCCCGACCTCACCGGCGCCGGCAGCCAAGTGCACGCCGTGATCGAAAGCGACCTCGACCTGCTCATGCTGCAGCTCAAGCGCAACGGCGCCACCATCGCCGAGTTCCCGCCCGTGGGCGAGGTCTCCAGCAATCCGCGCATCGACAAGGTCGCCGGAGCACTCGTGAGCTTCATGGCAAAGAGCGTCTACGGCATGGATGTTGCCGCCAACGAATACGGCGGGGCCGTGGCGGATATGCAGCTCGTCTACCGCCTGATCGAACCCGCGGGGTCCATGCGCTCCGACGTGCTCGGTCGCCTCGAGGGCCTGGTGAACGACTACTCCCTGCTGCAGTCCCTCGCCCACCGCGTCACCACCGAAACCCCCTCCGCATGCGGCAACCTGGAGCACAAACCCTGGCGCAATCCGTTCTCCGAGACTGAGAGCACCGAGGCATTCCCCGATGTCTTTGACCGCGCCTTGGACGATTACGCCCAGGCGGCCTGTCGCTTCATCGAAACCGGCGACATGGGGGCCGTGACCGAGCATGTGAACTATTCCGAACGCCCCCTCGACCCGAGCGAGGAATTCGACCGCGAGGAGTAGCGTCTCAGAAAGCCCGGTCGGGCGCTCTGCAGACGCCGGATGGGCCCCCGCAAGCGCCGAGCGCCCCCGCAAGCGCCGGACGTCTGCAGACGCCGGGCACCCCGCAAACGGCAGAGCCCATGCCATCTCACCCAGAAGCGGTCGTGATTTGCCTCCGTGCGACAGCCAGGCAAATCACGACCATTTTTATACGCCATCCCGCTAAAAAACGGTTGGGAAATTCCCCTCCGTTACAGCCTGGCAATTTCCGACCATTTCCAATCCGCTCGCACC
>X13_Wolf__coassemble_120_pt1 | contig 49978 bp, 34 predicted proteins | sample X13_Wolf__metabat2_high_PE_009 | metagenome-assembled genome bin X13_Wolf | reverse complement strand
AGTGCAGATTAGTTGCTTCGCCAGCGTCCTTCCTGCTGCTGAGTGCGGCGATGGCATCCCAGATGGCGAAATCGTCTGCACGTCCGCGTACGCCGACGGCCCTTCTCTCGATGGGGTCATCAACGACGCCGCCGAAGCCCTCCGCGATGCCGTGCGTGCCGCTCGCACGGGGGATGCCCCCGCGACTCGCTGCGGCGGCCCGCGTCCCCGCATGTGCCCCATGGGCATGTCGATGATGCGCATTCGCGCCGCCGCGGAGCCGATGAGTGATTTGGTCTATATGTTCCTGTCCCGTGCCCTCGCGAGGTTCGACACGTGCGTTTATTTCGATGTTGACTGGCGGGCCGTCTCCCGCATGGATGGTGAGGCTCTGGGCGTTCCCGATTGGCTGATGGAGGGGGTCCAATTCGAGTGCTTTAAAGAGATAGGGGCGCGGGGCGCGTTCGCCGAGCGGGTCGATGAGTTCTCGCGCGACAGGGTTGCGCCATTCTTTCACGGTCTGACCCCCTCGCGCCGCATCGTTCTGCGCTTGATTGCTATGGCGGAGTTCGCCTACATGCTCGACGCTCTCCCGACGCTCGACTATGGCGTGGGTTCCGAACCCCTCGATTCTTGGTGCTTGGAGCATCATTGTCCCTGCCCGTCCGCCCGCGTTTTCGAGGATGCGGGCGAGGACTGTTTCGTGTGCCCGAGGTATTCGAGCCTTAGCCATATCGATGAAACCTCGCGCATCGCTCCCGTTGATGAGAGCGTTGTCCACGCCCTTGTACATGGCCGCGTGTTAGGGGAGTCCTCCGCATAGCTCCCCGTGCGCGGCTGTGGGCAAGGGTGTGGGGAACGCGGTTTGGCTTCCGCAAGATTTTCAATTGTTTTCTTGCAAGGGCTAATAATGGTGAGCTGCCCCTTTTGGTCGCTGATGCCCAGTCCGGCCCCGATATGCTCGAAGCCCCTACCCGAACGGCACCAACCTGCCCGATGGGTTAGAGATTGTCCAGCAGGGGTGCGCCCATGAAAGACGAGACCCCCGAGACTCCAGCGCCGCCGATGGCGGGCAACCTCTGGGCAACCCTCCCAGTCAATCCGACCGATAGCAAGGGCTTGTTTAGGCCTCCAACCGTTGCAATGCACAGATAAGGGGCTATCCCGTTCAGCTTCGCCCTAGAGTGGGAGCAGATAATCCCTTAGTTATGGGGGTATAAACCATCCTAATGATAATGAATACCCCAATAAACCTCTAATTCGATATACTGGCTCCAATGAAGATTGGAGTCAGTATGCATTTGTTCCCCCGTGAAAACTATCTGAAGAAGATCCGCGGCTTCTACCATGACGACGGGATGATCAAGGTCATCACCGGCGTCCGCCGCTGCGGCAAGTCCTGCCTCATGCAGTGCATCGCCGAAGAACTGAGGGCCGAAGGCGTCGATGACGAGCATATCGTCTTTTTCGACCTAGACCGGTACGGATACCGATCTGTCAAGGCTCCAGAACAGCTCGAGGCCCTCATCGAGCCCCTGCTCGCTGTCTCGGGGACGAAGTACCTTTTCATCGACGAGGTGCAGAACGTCGAGGGTTTCGAAGACGTGCTCAACGGGTTTCGCACCGAAGGCGGCTTCTCCATCTTCATCACCGGGTCAAACTCCTATCTGCTTTCAGGCGAACTGGCCACGAAGCTAACCGGGCGCTATATCGAATTCGAGATGCAGACGCTGGACTTTGGCGAGTATTGCCAGATGAAGCGCTTCTTGGGATTGCCCGTTAACCCGAACCCGGTCGTGGAATTCGACGCCTACATCCTCGAGGGTGGCTTCCCGAAGGCAATGGATTACCCCCAGCTCGCCGACAAGCGCGCTTACGTCGCGGCGGTAATCCAGGAGATCTTCGAAAAGGACATCCGCAGGCGCGTGAAGATCAAGAACGTCTCTGTGTTCAACCAGGTGCGCGACTACGTCATCAACAACTTCGGCGCCACCACGTCGCTTGCGAACATCCAGTCCGACCTCGAAAGCAAGCAGGGCGTGAAGGTTAAGCGTGAGACTCTCGCGCGATATCTCCAGATCCTCGAGGACGCGAAGATCGTCAGCAGGTGCTCCCGCTTCGACCTGAAGTCGCGAAAATCGCTGCGCGGTGAGCAGAAGTACTACCTGGCGGACCTGAGCTTCTACTTCGCCCTCAACACCGACAACCGCATCAACTACGGGCCCGTCCTCGAGAACATCGTCTATCGTTACGCCCGCGCGCAGGGCTGCAAGGTCAGCGTCGGGCGCATTGGAAAGCTGGAGTGCGATTTCATCCTGAGGAACCCTCAAATGGGATACGCGTATGTTCAGGTGGCCATGACCATCATGGCCGATAGGGCAACGGAGGAGCGCGAATACCGCCCGTTCGAGCAGATCAGGGACAACTACCCCAAGTACCTGTTGACGCGAGGCGATCCCATTCAGCAAAGGGATGGCATCATCCATGCCAACATCCCCGAGTTCATGCAGGAAGGGAGGACCTTCTAAAAAGACGGCGAGATGAGTGGGCTGTCTGGATGAGGGGAGCATGAAGCTGATTTGACTTACGGCCAAGTAACAAGAAGCTCGCGCTAGCGGCAGCGGGCCTTCCCAGGTGGGAGGTCCATCACTCGATCGGACCAGGCATCCCACGTGATGTCTTCGGTCGTGAGCCCCGCTGTTTCTACGATGGTGGTGCTCGCGCCGATCTTCACTTCAATCGCGTGCAGATTCTTGCCAATACGCGCAATTCATCCATTTCACGTAATGCATAATGCAACGAAGAGCCTATCGTTGCATTCTGATGTGCAACGATAGGCTCTTCGTTGCGCTATGTCGTGAAGTTCGGCTCGAGTGTCAGTGAACTGCTCGACCGCAAGGCCGTCGAGGGCCACTCGGCTCTCGAGCAATATGACGTAGCGCTCGAGATGTACGAGCGTTATCTCGTGTACGAGACGGTTCCGCGCGCATCAACGAGGCGTATGAAGGGCTGGTGGTTAAACCCGCCTTCGAGATCCGCGAGAACTCCATCGCGGTGACCCTGCCCTTCGAGGCGGCGCGACCGGAGGAGGTGACCCTCGATGAGCGCAAGCTCCTGGACGAGATGAGCCGGAGTATCCTGATGACCCGCGCGGAGATCGGGCTCCGGAGCGGCTTCAGCAAAGACAAGACCACGCGCATTCTGAACGCCCTCGCGTCGCGCGGCCTCGTTGCGAGGGAGGGTGCTGGCAGGGGAACGCGGTACCGCAAGGTGTAGCGGTTTCCGCAGTTCCTTTCGCTGGCCAACTCGCCAGCATCGACGCCGAGGTTCCTGGTGTCAACTGCGTGGCGTACGAAGTTACGTCGAAGCCGCCGGCTCACAAATGGGAGAGTTTGTCCATTTGGAAGCGTCTTTGAGAATTGTTGCAGTGAATGCGGGGTACCTCGAGTACAGCGATTAGCGAGCACCTCGTCTACCTGCAGTTTTGATGGCGTGCCACGGCGCTCTACTCCAAGGGGCGCCGTGGCACTGCAACAAATCGGCGGGGTTGCGCCCAGAGCGCCCCAATGGGTGCCGCCGCGCGCAAGGGGATTGCGGACGATCGGGACTGCGGACGATTTCTTGTGCCTGCGCCGCATGGCCTTGTGCAAGCCGTTGACATGGGGTTTTGTGCTTGCAAAAATTGAATCCGAACGACCCGCAAGGTATGCTCTTTGCCTGCCGAGGGGGGTCCTTTCCTCCGCCATTTGTCCGCATGTCCGCGGCTTGGCATGGGCGCCAATGAGATGCGCCAGTTAGGAGCACGCATGTCCGCGCAGGTACAGGGAGTCGAGTTCAGCCGCGTGATCCGTTTCCTCGGGCGCCGTTACCCCGGCTTTGCGGAGGCGGCGTACAAGGAGTTCATCGAGCATGTCCAGCCTGATTTCGACGATATGCCGTATGAGGACGTTGAGCACCTCCATGAGCTTTCGCTGGAGTGGGCCATCTTCGACAAGCCCCTGGACGGCGGCTCACGGGTGTCGAGATGTATTGCGAGGAGAATCCCGACCGGCGTGGAAACGGCTACTTGAGCCAGCTTCGCGAGGCGGCGAAATACCAGTTCAGCAGCATGTTTTCAGTTGAGCGCATCGACATTGCCGCGCATCGCCTCGAGCTGCAGGACGCCTTCACCGGCAATACGTTCCAGGTGCGCGACTACTCGCTTTTCGAGGGGCTTTTCCGCCAGGGCGGGCAAGGGCCGTGCGGGATCATCGTGGCGCGCCTCGCAAAGTCGGGCGGCGCATGGTTCTTCCCGGGCAACGTGGTCGCCTTCTACCCGGTTGTGATGGCGGACCACATGAAAGAGGTCCTCAGGGAGGAAGCCGCCGAGCGTCCCTCGTTCCTGGATCTGGTGCGCCAGACTTACGGCCCTCGCGAGGGCGTGGTGAGCGGATCGCTCGAGACACAATTCCCCGACGTGGATTTCGAAGATCCCGATCAGCTCGCCGATTTCCGCGTCCAGCTGGCGGATCGGTACCACGAGCTTGCGGACCGGTTCGCCCTCAAGGCGACGTGGGAGGACGTCGTTTCCGACATCGCCCACGAGGACGGGAAGATAATGCCCACCGAGCTGATGAAGCGCTCCCTCGGGGATTTGGAAGAGACGCGCGTGAGCACGATTGAAGACCTCGATGAGATCCTGGGCGTTTGGATGGCCGCCTGGAACGTCACGTCGCCCGCCGCGCTGGGCGGTCGCGCGCCTGCGGAGTCGTGACGTCCTGCGACTGTGCGGGGCTTGAGGGATTCGAAGATATCGGAATTGCCCGCCTCTAGTCGAACAGACTCGGCATGTCGTCGTCCTTCATGAGGGCGCCGGCGGAGGGCAGACTCTGGGCGGTGAACTTCTCGGCAGAGACGCCGGCGCCCAGCACCTCCTCGGCCGTGCTCACGGTGGTGATGGCGCGACCCTTCTTGGCGGTGAACGCCTGGACGCCCTGTGTGTTGGTGGTCGTCTTGGTCTTGAGCAGCGACGTGTTGAAGTTCATCAGGCGGTAGTCGCTCGAGGCCAGCGCGATGTCGCGGTCCTCCTTGAGCACCTGCGCATACAGCAACTTAGACCCGCCGTAGATGGCGTTCTTAAGGCGCTTGCGGTTGGTCTTGGTGACGTAGCCGGCGAGCGCGACGCGCACCGCGCGCCCGTTCTCAAAGACGAACAGCACGTCGGCCTTGTAATCCTCGGGGTCGATCACCCAGATCACACTCTCGTCGGGGTCCATCTCCAGGTCGGTGGGCAGGTACGCACCCAGCTGCGCGGACTTGGTGTCCTCAAACGCTGCGACCTTGCACTTGTACACCTGGCTCTTGTTGGTGAACACCAACAGCTCGTGCGTGTTGGCAGATGGGAACTCGATGAAGGGCTCGTCGCCGTCTTTGTACTTGAGCGCCGCGCCCTTGCGCAGTACGCGGTCGGTCATCTTTTTGAGGTAGCCCTCGCGCGAGAGCATGATGGTGACCGGATACTCCTCGACCTCGGGCTCCAGGCTCACCTCGATGACGTCGGACGGCTCGATCCTGCCCGTGCGGCGCGGCATGACGTACTTTTTGTTGACCGCGGCCAGCTCGTCGCGGATGACCTTCTTGATGTTTTCCTCGCTCGAGAGAATCTCCTCCAGCTCGGCGATCTCGGCCTCGAGCTTGGCGATGTCCTTGGTGCGGTTGAGGATGTACTCCTCGTTGATGTTACGCAGCTTGAGCTCGGCCACGAACTCCGCCTGGGTCTCGTCGATATCGAACCCGCGCATCAGGTTGGGGACGACCTCGGCCTCGAGCTTGGTGCCGCGGATGATGGCGATGGCCTTGTCTATGTCGAGCAGGATGGCCTCCAGGCCGTGCAACAGGTGCAGGCGCTCGGACTTCTTGCCCAAATCGAAGCTCACGCGGCGGCGCGTGGACTGGACGCGCCACGCGACCCATTCGTGCAGGATCTGGCGCACGCCCATGACGCGCGGGTAGCCGTCGACCAGCACGTTGAAGTTGCATGAGAACGAGTCCTGCAGCGTGGTGGTGCGATAGAGCTTGGCCATGAGCTTCTCGGGGTCCACGCCGCGCTTGAGGTCGATGGCGATGCGCAGGCCGGAGAGGTCGGTCTCGTCGCGGATGTCGGCGATCTCGCGCACCTTGCCCTCCTTGGAGAGCTTGATGATGCGGTCGATGATGATGTCGGTCTTGGTGGTGTAGGGGATCTCGTAGACCTCGATGATGCGCTCTTCGGGGACCCAACGCCAGCGCGAGCGGATCTGGAAGCTGCCCAGGCCCGTCTCGATGATGCGCTCCATCTCCTCACGGCGGTAGATGATCTCGCCGCCGGTGGAGAAGTCGGGCATGGGCATGTACTCGAGCAGGTCGCAGCTGGGATCCTCGAGGAAGTGCATGGTTGCGGTGCAGACCTCGTTGAGGTTGAAGCCGCAGATGTCGGAGGCCATGGCCACGCCGATGCCCTTGTTGGCCGAGACCAAGATGTTGGGGAACGTGGTGGGCAGCAGGCGCGGCTCCTTCATGGCGCCGTCGTAGCTGTCCACGAAATCGACCGGGTCCTTGTCGATGTCCTTGAAGATCTCGGCGCAGATGGGGGAGAGCTTGGCCTCGGTGTAACGCGAGGCGGCGTAGGTCAGGTCGCCCGAGTAGTACTTGCCAAAGTTGCCCTTGGACTCCACGAACGGCGCGAGCAGCGCCTCGTTGCCCGTGGCGAGACGGACCATCGTCTCGTAGATGGCGGCGTCGCCGTGCGGGTTGAGCTTCATGGTCTGGCCCACGATGTTGGCGCTTTTTTGGCGCTCGCCCTTGAGCAGACCCATCTTGTACATGGTGTAGAGCAGCTTGCGGTGCGAGGGCTTGAAGCCGTCGATCTCGGGGAACGCGCGCGAGACGTTGGTGCTCATGGCGTAGGGCATGTAGTTGGTCTCGAGCGTCTCCGTGATGGGCTGCGCCGTGACCTCCGAATGCAGGCCGATGACGTTCTCGGCGCTGACCTGCTTCTTCTTGTTAGGGGTGTTGGTTTTCTTCTTAGCCACGTTTATCCTCTTGGTGCTTCTCTTGGGGCCGTCGTGCCGTGATGCGGGCGTGTCCGCCCGATGGTGGTTGGTTGACCTTACTGCAGGTCAAGCTGGTCGAGGTACTCCTTGCCGTGCTCCGCGATATGGCGCTTGCGGCCGGCCTCGTCGTTGCCCAACAGCAGGTTGAACATGGTCTCCATCTTGGCCACGTCCTCGGGCTCCACCTTGATCAGGCGGCGCGTCTCGGGGTTCATGGTGGTGAGCCACATCATGTCCGGGTCGTTCTCACCAAGACCCTTGGAGCGGTTGATGGAGCACTTCTGGTCGCCGATCTGGGCCAGGATGTCGTTCTTCTCCAGCTCGGTGTAGGCGAAGTAGGTCTTCTCCTTGCAGTTGATCTCATACAGCGGCGACTCGGCGATGTAGACGTAGCCCTCGTCGATGAGCGTGGGCACCAGGCGGTAGAGCATCGTCAGGATGAGCGTGCGGATGTGGTAGCCGTCCACGTCGGCGTCCGTACAGATGATGACCTTGCCCCAGTTGAGGTTGTCCAGGTCGAAGGCGCCCAGGTTCTTGATGCGCTTGTCCTTGATCTCCACGCCGCAGCCCAGCACGCGTATGAGGTCCATGATGATGTCGGACTTGAAGATGCGCGGGTAGTCCTCCTTCAGGCAGTTGAGGATCTTGCCGCGGACGGGCATGACGCCCTGGAACTCGGCATCGCGCGAGGTGCGGATGGCGCCCGCCGCCGAGTCGCCCTCTACGATGTAGACCTCACGACGAGTCTTGTCCTTGGAGCGACAGTCGATGAACTTCTGCACGCGGTTGGCCATGTCGGTCTTTTGTTGCAGGTTGGTCTTGATGCTCTGGCGGGTCTTCTCGGCGTTCTCGCGCGAGCGCTTGTTGATGAGCACCTGCTCCATGATCTTGTTGGCGGCGTCTTTGTTCTCGATCAGGTAGGTCGCCAGGCGTTCCTTGAAGAACGCCGTCATGGACTGCTGGATGAAGCGGTTGTTGATGGCCTTCTTGGTCTGGTTCTCGTACGACGTCTGGGTGGAGAAGCAGTTGGTCACCAGCACCAGGCAGTCCTGGACGTCCTGCCACTTGATGGAGCTCTCGTTCTTGTTGTACTTGCCCTGTTGCTTGATGTAGGCGTCGATCGCGCTGGTAAGCGCGCTGCGGGCCGCCTTCTCGGGCGAGCCGCCGTTCTCGAGCCACGAGGAGTTGTGGTAGTACTCCTGCATCTGGAAGGTGCGCGAGAAGCACAGGCACGCCGTGATCTTGACGTTGTAGTCGGGCAGGTCCTCGCGGTCGCGGCCGCGGCGCTCCGCCTCGATGAAGAAGGGCTCGGTGAGGTAGTCGGCGCCCACCTTCTCGAGCACGTAGTCCTCGATGCCCTTGGGATAGCAGAAGTCCTCTTCGGTGAACTCGCCGTCGTCGCCCTCGATGCGCAGGCGGAAGGTCACGTTGGCGTTGACCACGGCCTGGCGGCGCATGGTCTCGCGATACCAATCGTGGGGGATGCTGATCGAGGTGAAGACCTCCAGGTCCGGGCGCCACTTGATGGTGGTGCCGGTGCGGTCGCCCTCGGCGGGCTCGATCTCGAGCGCCTTCTTCTTGGCACCCACGACCTTGCCCTTCTTGAAGTGCAGCGAGTACTTGTTGCCGTCGCGCCAGACCGTGACGTCCATGTACTCGGATGCGTACTGGGTCGCGCAGGAGCCCAGGCCGTTGGTGCCCAGCGAGAAGTCGTAGTCGCCGCCCTCGTTGTTGCTGTACTTGCCGCCGGCGTAGAGCTCGCAGAAGACGAGCTCCCAGTTGAAGCGCTTCTCGGAGGGGTTCCAGTCGAGCGGGCAGCCGCGGCCGTTGTCCTCGACCTGGATGGAGCCGTCGCGGAAGGAGGTGAGGGTGATGAGCTTGCCGTATCCCTGGCGCGCCTCGTCGACGGCGTTGGACAGGATCTCGAAGGCGGCGTGCGCGCAGCCGTCGAGCCCGTCCGAGCCGAAGATGACGGCGGGGCGCAGGCGTACGCGCTCCTCGTCCTTGAGCTGACGGATGCTGTCGTTGCCATAGTTAGCGGTGTTCTTTGCCATGCTCGCTCTCTCGGTGGGTCCTCTTTGGGCTTCTGTAGTCATGTAGATGAATACCGTAGCATAGCCCAGCCCGCATGGAGTCTTGTCCAATTGAAATCCATCGAACATGTGTTTGTATATTCGGTTACCTGTCGAGTGGGCGTGTGCGGAGGCGTGGGTGCACGGTGGATGGGGTGGGATTCGCCCGCAGGCGGTGTGTTTGCGTGGCGAGTGATTCGTAATGCGTCCGCAGGCGGAGCGCTTACGTGGCGGACAATCCGGAATGTGCCCGCGAAAGCCCTGTTTGTCGTGCGTCTCGTGCGGGATCGCGCTCGGCTGAGCGGGAAATGGCCCTCTTGGATCTGAGTGGTTGAGGTTTTTCGTACTCGATTTCGAAAACGCCGAGTACACGGATAAACGCCAATTCTGTGACCTGGTGTTTTATCCACGAAAAGCTGGCGCTACTCGGCAAAACCGGAATTGAGTACGAAAAAGCTCAACCTCCTGTTTCTCAGGGGGTGTCGAACGCGCTTGAAAGCCCAGTAGAAAAAATGTATTCTACTTTAAAGTGACATGTCAGAAAGAGGTTAGAATGCCACCTAAGACAAACCCCAACTCAGAAAGCCTTGCGAAAGCGATTCGCGAACGCCGAGAACAGCTGGGCATGAGCATTGAGGATGCTGCGAGGCGGGCGGGGGTCGGCTTGAAGACATGGGCGAGGTATGAGTCGGGATCGGCTATTCGCCAAGATAAGGTAAAGGGGGTTTGCCGCGCTCTTGCTTGGCCGTCGCTGCAGGATCGCGCATATGAAGTCGAGTTGAGGGATAGTCTCGATTCGGAATACCAATGGGTTGCCTCAATTGACGAAAGCGACGAGGCCTGGTCTAGCTGGCTTGACTCTTTATACGGAAGAGAGGCGGCAGTGTCGTTTGCGTTGGGAAGCGCTTTTCTTGGCGACTACATGAATGAGGATCTTAGGGCATTGTCAAACAAGCCAAAGGGGACTCATTTGGGCGAAATTGATTTCAGCATGCTGGAAGATATGCTTCCCGCCCAGTTTGCCATGAGCTATGACTATGATTTTCTTTTCCGTTTGAGGGTTGTGCTAAATCAGTATGTTAAACGCGCTAAAAATGGTCGTGAGATGTATGCGCACTCCGTCGCGGAAGAGTTGATTGTGAGATTGATCAGGGACCTTTCATTCGATGCCGTTGAAGGATGGGTTAAAAGCATAGATCACTCGAACGTTGCCGAAGAGGAGAGCTCCTCTGTTGAATTGTGGGGGGAATGGCCAGAGGATCTTTGCGATGACAGCGATTTCGAAATGTATCTGAACGACGAGACCTGGCTGGAAAAAGGTCATACGTATCACTTTGATGGATGGTTTGTTCCTCGGTTTTATCTACAACGCGGTTAAGGTCGGGGCGCACACGGGTAACCCTCGCACGACGATAGGGTGATCATATGGCGTGGCGTTTCCATGCGTGGTACAGTATAGGTAGTGAACCCGCCATGCCTATCTCTCGGCGCTCGTCGAGATGATGCAAACTTTGGCGGGTGTTTCTATTTTAGGGGTCACATGGAGTACCAAAAGCCATGGCTTTCATATGAGGAGCAAGCGGATCGCCTTGAGAGACGCGGCCTCGCGTTCGATCGAAATGACCTTATCGAGCATCTTGCCGATGTTGGCTATTATCGTTTGAGTGGCTATTGGTACATTTTCAAGAAAAGCCCTGAAGATGAAGACGAATCGTTCGTCCTGGGAACATCCTTTGAAAGGGTCTGGGATCTCTATGCGTTCGATCGCCAGCTCAGACTCATCGTTCTTGATGCTATTGAGCGCGTGGAAGTCTATATGCGCACTCAGCTCGCCTACAGGCTTGCTGAGACGACGGGCCCCTTCGGCTACTTGGACCGCTTTACGCTCCCGAATATGGATCAGCGTGCGTACGGACATTTCATGTCCAGGTGTTTCGCGGCGTACGATCGGTCGAAAACGTTGTTCGTGGAGCACTTCAAGAAGAAATACGGTGACTCACACGGCCTTCCGCCTTATTGGATGCTTGTCAACATAATGGACTTCGGCATGATGCTCACCTTGTTTAAAGGGTCCCCTGACGACGTGAAAAAGGGCATAGCCAATGAAGTGGGAGTACCGGCGGAGGTATATGAGTCGTGGCTGCTCATGCTGAACACCGTTCGTAATGTCTGCGCGCATCACGACCGCCTATGGAACAGGCGCCTTGGCAACAGGACGAAGATTCCCCGCGGGCACAGGTATCCCGATTGGCATCGACCCCACGAGGTGAACAACAGCTCGACGTTTACGCTGTTGACCATCCTTGGCTACCTGCTTGTGCACATCGCGCCGAACACGTCGTGGCATGACAAGGTACTGCAGCTTTTGCAAAGCAGAGATGAAGAAGACTTGCGTCGCATGGGCTTTGAAGAGGGTTGGGAGACCTGTCCGATGTGGGCAAGGTGGCTTTAGACTTTTGCAACGCGAGTCCATGCCGATGGCGCTCTACGCCGGCCACCAGATACGGGTGAGCGGAAGGATGCTGCGGGTCTCGTCGTCGGTCTTGTCGTAGATCTCGACATAATGGCGAACAAAGGAGTCGAGGTCGAGCAGGCGCACGGGGACATTGGCGCGGTCGGCCTCATAGCGGGCCTCCTTGGTGAAGCCCCCGGTGGAGACGTAGAGCCCGCGATCGCCCGCGCGGAGCCCGCCGATGAACGAGCGCACCGCGGGCGCGCCCATGGCTCCCTTGCGGTGCTTGACCTCCGCCACGATGCGCGGAGACTCGAGCCCCAGCGCGTCGGGGGAGGCGATCACGTCGCGTCCACCATCGGGGCCCTTGGGCGTCACGCGGGCGCAATAACCCATCGCCTTGAGCATGCCCGCCACCAGACGCTCCATGCCCTCTCAACCGAGTTGACTCACGCGGTCCTTGATGAGCTCGATGCCGTTGTCGTATGTGGCGGTGAGCGCCTCGTCGTCACTAGAGGAGTCGTCGCTTGAATCTTGGGCTGACTCGTCGGGGTTGCAGGCGAGCCCGCCGCCCGCCGCCGGGCGCTTATGGGAGGCTGCCGATTCCAGGTCGGCCATTACCTCGGCCGAGATGGCGAAAATGGTCTGAATGCCGCCGAGCGAATTCTTGGAAGACTGGGAGAGCACATCGCGCGGTGCGGTTTTGTTCCAGGTGACGGCACGCGTATAGGTTATGCCTTCGGGCTCCGGCACGGGTGAGCAGGGGCCGGCGATGACGCCGATATGGTAGAGGCGCTCGGCAGGGTCGTACATGACGACGGTCGACCCCTGCTCCATGGAATGGGCAAAACGGAATACCTGCCCAACGCTGGTCGCGACCTTCTGCTTGCTCTCGGAGGGGTGTGCCGCGGCATATGCGGCCCTGATCTGGTCGCGGTCCATGTTGGCGATGTCCAGGCCATCGAAGTCCCAACCGATGCCGATGATGCTGTTCTCGACCCAATCGGTTGCGAACGTTCCCCCGCGCCCCGCGCGAATCATCCAAGCGTTCATGGTGATGGGCTCCCTGTTGTTGGAGTTCTGTTTGGCTGCGGCGCCGCCTGGGCTGTCGTGGAGCAACGGCCTACCGCTATGGTTATTGCTTTTTGATCTGCGAGGCGAGTTCGGCTGCTGCGCCTGCTACCGCAACGACGGCGCCGACTGCCATGCCGCCTGCCTTCTTGACTTTATCGGTCCTGTCGGCGCGCGTGGCCTCGCAACGGGCACAGTGCTTTTTCGAGGGGTCGTCTAGGAACGTGTAGCACCCCTTGGTTTTGCAGACTGCTGCAAGCGCGGTTCCGCACTCGGGGCAGAAATTCATCGAGGATTTGTATAAGGTCTTCTTTTTATGAGCAGCGCAGCTGTTGTTTGGGCATCCATTAACCGAGCTCATTATCAATCTCCACTTCAGTAGGTATGGCTTCAAGGTAGAAGGTCTTCTCAGGAGTGCAGAGGGCCTTGCTGAGCATCGACACATCGAGCTGCAGGGCGGCTCTTGACCGCCAGACGCCTTGCGCCGTGCCGTTATCCGAGGTGTCGAATTCGGCGAGCAGGCCCGCATGCGCCCCAACGGTTCGATCGATAAGGTGAGCATACGCTTCAAGTGCAGATGCCATGGCCTTCACCTCGCCCTGCTCGCAATATATGGCGGCGCGAGCGATGGAAGCCTGATGCAATACGGGGAAGCATCGGTTGACTGCAGCCATTTTCTCGTCGATGAGGTCCGTTCGCTTGCCTTTCGCCTTCTTGTATTCGCCGTTTGCCAGGTAGGTCACGTTTTCTTGCAGCTCCAATTCGAGCTGCGCCGCAGCGTCTGAAAGCGCGCGCAAAGCCTGGGATACCAGCAGTTTCCGAAGTCCATCGTCGGAAATCGCTCTTGCTTCGAGGTAGAGCGACATGCCGCTATTGAAAAGGCCAATGCGATCGTTCTGCTGGCCGCGAAGCACCTCTTTGACCCTGCCATCGATAACGGTGATTTGCTCAGCGATGTCTTCGAGCTGATCCTGTAGGACCTTCATCTGCATGGCGTTTGCCGCCTGTACCGGGTCGATGCCTTGGGAAAACTCTTCCTTCTTAATAGAGAGCTTTTTGCCGTATTGGCCGTTCGCCTGCCTGATCTGAGCGTGGGTGTTGCCCAGCTTGTCGGTGGTCAGCTTGATATCGCCACGGTCGATGGCCTCGAGCATTTCATCGGAGGCGTCAACGACAAGGCGAAAACCCTTTTTGTTTGCCTGGTAAAGCTGGGCCGCCTCGGGTGCCTGCCGTTTCACCGCATCTACAATGTCCTCAATGGCGCTATCCGCCTCATCGCAGCTGGCCTGTATGGCGGTGCTCAAGAGGGCGAGGGGCGAGTTGATGCTTTCGGGTGCGATTTCTTGAGAGTCGACGAATTCCGAAGATTCCCTTGAGTTCATGACGGCGCCTCCTTTTGGGGAGCTCCTCCATATTATAGAGCCGCCGTTTAAAGTGATGCCCAGGGTGCAATTTGTCCTATCGTTTACGTGCGCGCGCTTAAGTCCTGAGGGAGATTGCCCAAGCCGACCACCAGATGCGGATGAGCGGAAGGGCCATGATGTCGCCGCCATATGGGCCGCGCTCGCTGGCCGTGTCTCAACGGCTCGGGTGAACCTGCATTTCGAGCTCAGCGACGAAGAAGCCGAGGAGCGGCGCTTGATAGGCACCGCAGTCGCGAAGGCCCGGTTGAGTGCTGAGGCGCTTGCGACTGCAGCCGGGATGGAGCTCGCCGGTGTAAAGGAGATTCGCTATAACCGTAGCGGGGATTCCTGTTTCTGGGGCGTTGCTCGTGCCGACGGCTGCACGACGCCGAATGGCGCGGCAAGTTCCATGCCGGATCTCCATCCCGAGCCGATAGAAGTTGAATGCAGCGTTGACGTGGACTGGTGGCTCAAGCCCTCGGCATGATCATTTTTGCAGCAGCTGCTGCAAAATTCGCTCGGCGCCTATCGTTCAACATCGCTTAGCTGGCCCCTCACTCTTAAAGCGATTCGCATAATTCTTCGAACTGCATGAATCGCACAATTTTGCGAAGACTTGCTGCGCTCGGCGTTTCGTCCTGAAAAATGTTGAACTCAACACTTTTACGTCCTTAAAAATGTGAAGTCCAACATTTTTAAGGACGTAACCTGCAGGCGGACGTTGCCGGCGGCATGTCACGAGTCTCCCGAATCGCGTATCATTGCGGGCGAACAAGCGATAAGGAGACCCCTCATGAAAGCCCTGGTACACGACGGCAATGGACATATCGCGCTCGAGGATCGCCCCGAGCCGCAGCTGCAATCGCCAGCCGACGCCATCGTCCGCGTCACGCGCTCGACCATCTGCACGAGCGACCTGCACATCATTCACGGCGCCGTGCCGCGCGCCACGCCGAATACGGTGCTCGGCCATGAGTTCGCGGGCGTGGTCGAGCAGGTGGGGGAGGGCGTGCGCGCCCTCAAGCCCGGCGACCGCGTGGCCGTGAGCTGCGAGACGTTCTGCGGCGAGTGCTTCTACTGCGAGCGCGGCTGGGTCAACAACTGCGTCGAGGGCGGTTGGGAGCTCGGTTGCTGTGAGGACGGTTGCCAGGCCGAGCTCGTGCGCGTGGCCCATGCGGACCATACGTGCGCCCCCATCCCCGCGGGCGTGACCGACGAGGACGCCCTCTTCCTGGGCGACATTGTGTCCACGGGCCACTGGGGTGCCGAGATTGCCGAGATCGAGCCCGGCTCCACGGTGGCCGTGATCGGCACCGGCCCGGTCGGCCTCACCACCATGATGTGCGCCCGCCTGCACGAGCCTGCCACCATCATCGCGATCGACATCGACCCCGCGCGCCTCGCCCTCGCCCGTGAGCGCGGCTTGGCGGACCAGGCGATAGACGCGAGTGGCATGGATCTTGCGGCCGTGGAGGCCTCGGTACGCGAGCTCTCCCACAACCGCGGCGCCGACAGTGTGATCGAGGCGGCTGGCGGTTCCAGCACCTTCGAGATGGCCTGGCGCATCGCCCGCCCGCACGGCGTGGTGGTGCTCTCCGCCATGTACGAGGGGCCGCAGACCCTGCCGCTGCACCAGATGTACGGCAAGAACCTCGTCTTCAAGACGGGCGGCGTGGACGCGTGCAACATGGGCGAGACCATGCGCCTGGTGCAGGAGGGGCGCATCGACACGAGCTGCCTCATCTCGGGCCGCTACCCGCTCAACGACATCGTGGAAGCCTATCGCGCGTTCGAGGCGCACGAGGACGGTTGCCTCAAGCTGGTCATCACCCCGTGGGAGGATCGCTAGATGATCTACTCGCTCGCCCCCATGGAGGGGATCACGGGACACACATTCCGCCGCGTGCACGCTGAGTGTTTTGGCGCTCTCGACCGCTACTACACCCCGTTTTTGGCCCCGCCGCGCGTGGGCAACTCGTTTGGCGGCAAGGCCTTCAAGGAGATCGACCCCGCCAACAACGAGAGGCTGAACGTCATTCCGCAGCTGCTCACCAAAAACGCCGACGAGTTCGTGTGGGCCGCGCACGAGCTGGCCGAGCTGGGCTATGCGGAGGTCAACCTCAACCTGGGTTGTCCCTCGGGCACGGTGGTTTCCAAGGGCAAGGGCTCCGGCTTTTTGCGCAACCTCGACGAGCTCGAGGTGTTCCTGCGCGACGTGTGCGACCGTTCGCCGCTGCCCGTCTCGGTCAAGACGCGTCTGGGCTTGGAGAGCGACGCGGAGTACGAGCGCATCCTCGAGCTGTATTGCAGCCTGCCGCTCGTGGAACTCATCGTGCATCCGCGTGTGCAGAAGGATCGCTACCAGGGCAAACCGCGCTGGGAGCCATATGGCGAGACGCTCGCGCGTGCGCCCTTCCCGGTGGCCTACAACGGCGACATCTTCGGCACGGACGACATGGGTCGCTTGCTCGAGGCGCACCCGCGGACCCGTCACGTGATGCTCGGCCGCGGGCTGCTCGCCAATCCGGCCCTCGCGCGCATGCTCGCCGGCGGCCCGGTTGCGAGCGCGGACGAACTCAGGCAGTTCCACGACAAGCTGTATGCCGCCTATCTCGACGAGATCGGTGGCAATGCGGTCTTCCGCATGAAGGAGTGGTGGTTCTACGCCAAGTGTGCCTTCGCCGATCCTATGGCGGTCCATCGCGCGGTGCGCAAGGCCCGCAAGGCCGAGGAGTACGAGGCGGCGGTCGAGCGCGTGTTCCGCACCGAGCCCTTGGCTCCCGTCGCGCGGTTCCACGGGTAGGGGCCGCCATGGAAATGACGCCCATCGCGCATATCGAGACGGACCTGCCGCAGAAATTCGGCATTCCGCGCAACAGCTTTTTGGCCCCGCATCTGCAGGGGCGCATCGTGTTCGAGCCTGAGTTCGCACTGCCGCAGGCCGTGGCGGGGCTGGAGGAGTTCAGCCATCTGTGGCTGCTCTGGGAGTTCGAAAACGGCACGCCCGGTGGAACGGCGGCCGATATCGCCACGGATGCGGCGACTGCCAGCAAGTCCGGCACCACGGCGAAGTGGACCCCCACCGTGCGCCCGCCCCGCCTGGGCGGCTCCGAGCGTCGCGGCGTCTTTGCCACGCGCAGTCCCTTTCGGCCCAATCCCATCGGTCTGACCTGCGTGAAGCTCGACCGCATCGAGATCGTCGACGGCGCTCCCGTGATCCACGTGCTCGCCGCGGACTTGCGCGACGGCAAGCCGATCTTCGACATCAAGCCCTACATCCCCTTCGCCGACAGCCATTCCGAGGCCACGGGCGGCTGGATCGACCGCGCGCCATGGCGGGAGCTCGAGGTCGATTTCCCCGCCGAGCTGCGCAAGATCATCCCCTCGCCCAAGCTCGCGGGTCTCATCGAGGTGCTGCGCCAGGACCCGCGCCGCGCCGGCAGCAAGCACGAGCCCGAGCGCGTGTAGCCTTTGGCCTACGCGGGGCTCGACGTGGCGTTCACCGTCGACGGCGAGTTTCTGCGCGTGGCCGACATCACGTAAGGGCTGGGAAGGAGCACCATGATCGATCTCGATCGCACGATGTTCTTCAAGGCGAGGTTCGAAATCGAGGCGCCTCAAGGCGAGGATGTCCTGTGGTCTCTCGTTCTGAGCGTACGCGACTGGTCATTGCGCAAGGCCCGCCGCGACGGATACTCCCTGCCCCAGGAAATGCGCTTTTGGAGCAAGCTCAAAAGCGGCGAGATGCTCGAATCCCCAGATGGCAGCGTCAGGCTCTACGCCGCGCTTCATCACGGCGAGTTTGCCAAGACATGGGCGTGCCAGCATGTGGAGGACCAGAGGGCGCCCGGCTGCGCCCCGCGCCGCTGGATAACCGAGGTCGGTTTTGAAGGCCATTCGGTCGACCGCGGCACCGTCTCGATCATCACGATGTTCAGCGACATGCCGGGCTACATCGGTCCGCTGCAACCTGCGCCAAAGCCGAACGTGCCCAAATTGATTGCCAGTATGCTGGAAAACGATAGGCTCGTTTGCACGATAGACGGATGAGAGTTCGAGCTCGCCCCGGTTGAATTCTCATGCTCCGATGCCCCCGGTATTCACGAGCGTCTCGCGAATCCGTATCGCGAAGCCCCCGCCATCGTGATCAGCCCTACCCGCGCTGGCGAGTGCCTGATCGATCCCGAAGCGCTTGCGTCGCAGCTCGGCCCCAATGCGACCGTGTACTACACCGTGGATTGTGGCGCCGTGGATGCGCTCAATGCGGAGTTCGAGGACGAGTCGCTACGATGCTACGGGGGAGCCGTTCGCGTGTACGCCCCTCATCCGCACTTTGGCATTTTGGGGGATGGCTTCAACCATCGGTTCTTTTCCGCTGCGGATATCCGTGAGCAAGGGGCGGAGCATTACATGGCCATCTTGCGCCGTGCGCTCGCCGAGGACGTGCTCGCGCGCGACACCTCGGTCCGCATCGAGGACGTCAATCGGCTCAATCGCAATGCCGGAAAGGAGCTTGCGTTCAAGCGCCGTGCCGAGCAGATTCAGGATATGGCGCTCGACCAGGTCAAAGAGATGCTCGATGAGGCCGAGGGCCTCGCGCGCCTCGCCGAGGACGAGTGCGATGCCATGCGCGAGGAGCTGAGGCAAAGCAGACAGACGAACCACGATCTCGAGGCGCGCATCGCCTGGCTTGAGCATGCGCTCGGCTCGCAAGGCGGCAGCGTGGCAGAGGATGGCGCTGCGACGGCGATGGCGGATACCTCCGAGCTCACTATCCCGGCCATTGCCAGGCTGTTCGTTTCGGCATTTCCCGACCGGGTAGATTTCAGCGAGCGTGGATGGGCTTCGTTGGAGGATTGCAGATACGAGCCCAGGGCATTTTGGAGCGCCTTGCATAGCATGTGCACGGTTTTGCATCCGCTGTATCGCGATGGCGCCGTGGACAAGATCGGTGAGTTCAACAGTCGGTCGCGGTTTAAGTTTGCACGTGGCGAAGGGCCGCAGACCAGGGCGAACTCCAAGTTCATGCGTGAGCGCGAGGATGTGTATCAGGGGCGGAGGCTGTTCATCGAGCCGCATATCTGTTCGAGCGTGGGAGATCCGAACAGTCCGCAGTTCATCCGGATTTACTTCAATTGGGATGAGGAGACCGAGAGATTGGTCATCGGCGATACGAAACACCTTACGAACTGCACGACGCGAAAGCTGTAGATTGGTAGATGCGGGAAAGGGGGTGCGACCAGGGAAATCTGGTCGCACCCCCATCTGCTTTAAGGGTGTTTTGCTTGGTAAAGTCGGGCTGCGGTCGAGCCCGACGGGCGGCTGCTATTCGACCTCGTAGGGCCAGCTGTTGATGCCACCGAACTCGATGACATTGGTGTAGCCGAGGTCCACGAGTGTTTGCGAGGCCCGCTTGCTGCGATTGCCGCTGCGGCAGTATACGAGGATGAGCTGGTCCTTGTCGGGCAGCGCGTCCTCGGCGGCGGTCATCACGGTGTCGTGCGGGATGAGGATGGCGCCGGGGATGTGGCCTTCGTCGTACTCGGCCTGCGTGCGAGCGTCGAGGATGACGTAATCGTCCTCGGTATCCATGAGCTCTTTTGCGGTTTCGGCGTTAACCTGCTGATAGGAGGCGGAGCTGCCGCTGCTGGTCGTAGCATTGCTGCCGTTGCCGTTGCTGTTGCTGTTGCCGTTGCCGTTGCTGCCGGCGGCCGCGCCAAAGCAGCCAGTGAGCCCGGCGAGGGAGACGGTGCTCGCGAGGGATGCGGCAATTAGGAATGTGCGACGGTACATGTCGTGCCCTTCTCTTGGCTTTGTTCGATTTCAGCATATCAGGAAATGATTGTGACATTGTCACATAGAGGGGCGAGCGGGGTTATACACGGGCTATCGAATCGCCGCAGGTAATTGCCGGCGTCTATGCAGGGCAAAAAACGCATCGGCTGAAAAGCCCGTTTTTCGCCTGCTGGTGGCCGTTCGCTTTTCTGAGTCTGGTCAAAATACTCTGATTGTGCGCTGAGGGAAGCCGGGAAGCGGCTGCGAAACTTGCGGTGTCCGGCATTTCTCCCTCATTTCGATCTCCGGAAAGGGTTGAGGGGCAAAGATAATGAACAGATGACCGCAATTTGAGAAATGTATAAGGTTTTTGCGCTCACCCCGGCGTCAGGTCAGCGCACTATCAGGGTGTTTTGACCACGATCGCGAAAACGTACGACCTCCGGCGCTCCAAAAGAAAGGAGGGGCCGCGTTGGGCCCCTCCTGTAGTCGCGTTGATTTGTTGTGGGCGTCGTCCTATGCTGACGCGGTTTGACGAGCTGCACGTTCGCGGCCGATTGCGGTTGTCCTAACGACGCCAGACGTACTCCCCCATCTTATCCGCCAGGTGAAGCGGTGCGGGCAAGTTGACCATCATGTCACCCTTGGACAGCTGCACCATATCTGCGCGGCTCGCCTCGGCGCGGTGAACGCATTCGAGCGCCAGGCTCTCATCATCGCTGGTGAGCAGCACATACTCGCTCAGTGATTTTGTGTGTACGAGCATATTGGGGCGCTCGATGCTCGATCCGCGGAATGCATTTTGATACTGCGTGTCGCCCGGCTTGGGCACGAGCGCGAGCAGGTACCCATCCGCCCTAAATACACCCTGTTTTTGAGATCGCTTTGGTTCTCGCGTTTCGTCGCTCAGGCGATCGGAGGAACGATCAGTGAAGTAGTCGGGAACTTCATCGCCATCCCCAAGGCGGATGCGTAGTATGTTCAAATTGGTGTTTTCGCAGTCAAACAGATGGTCCTTGATGGGTTCTTTGCTTTTGTCGGGGGAGACGGTGGGCCCATAGCGCAGCGGACCCTTGGCAAGCCCTTCGTCAGAAATGCCCGGCCACCAACTTCCAAAACGAATGTGCCCGTACGACTGAACAATCAGGAGCGCATCCTGGGGCGCTTCGTTTTTCAGCTTGTCGACCAACCGTTTGAGCATGAAGCCATCCGCGCAGTGATGGGCGCGCGCATCCAGGGGGTTGGTCATGCGGGCGAGCTCCAGTTGGGCCCTCCAGTAGGGAATCCAATCCATCTGGAGCTGCGGAAGAAGTGCGTCGGTCGTGCCGCGCTTGTAGTCAATGCACGTTGCGATGAGCACCTCCCTGCCCCAGTCCTGCTTCTTTTGCAGAGAGACGAGATGGATGCCATACAGGGGAGCCGAGGGCTTGAGAGCGGGCGTATCTTTGAACTTGTGCACGAATCCGAGCTGGCGCATGAGGTCGCGCACGGCGACTTTCGCGCGAATATCAAAGGTGTCGGCGGGTTCACCGCCCTTGCCGCTCCGAGGGCTATTGCCGCCGCGGTCAGCGGGAGAGATGCCAGCAGGCTGGTTGGCCCCGCCGTCGTCGCCAACAGCCTTGCTGCCCTCTTGCACCGCTTTGCCGCCGTCGCGCGGAACCAGGAACTGCGACAGCCGTCCGCTGAGGGCAAGGCCCATGCGGATTGCCTGCTTTGGGTCGAGCGCCTCCGTTTTATAGCTGAGAGAGTAGTTCGGCAGGACAACGATGCATGCGGTTGGAACCCCTCCATGTGCTGTGCCCAGCGTCTTGCGTATCGCATCCATCCGCTCTCGGGCACTGGCGATGGAGTTGCTTGGAAGCAAGGCGAGGAGCTGGTCAGGGGTGCGGGTGGTCATGCCGATGTTGATTCCGTCGAGCTCGCCTTCGGGTCCTAGGAATGCGACGGTCTCCCTGCGTGCGGCTTCGAGCTCGTAGGAATCAGCTTGCGTGCCTATGAATTCAAATTCGATATGCTGGCTGCCCGTAGCGGCGGCAAGGCGATGCCTGTTGGCGAGCGCCCATGCGCTGCGTTCATCATCGGTTTCGAACTTCTTTTCATCAAACAACCTGGTCAGGTTCCTGCGCCTGTAGCACACGGGGTCGGGAGAGGGTGTGGCGATTCCCTCCAGGCACGAGGCGACAAACTCAAAAAGATCCGCCTTGTCGTTGATGGTCAGGCCGACCTTGACCCTATGGGTGGTCTGCCACGTTGCCGAAGCCGCTTGCGGCGACAGAATCTGAAGCTCGCGCCCGGGTTGGGCCCAGCTGTCCATGTGATGCAGGTAGTCCGTCAAATCGGGCAGTTCAATGCCGGCGAAGTCCCTGAGGTTGCAGGCGCTCGCCCTGCTCCAGTCAATGCACTTGCGCCTTGAATCACGCCCATAGGGCACACGGCACCACCGCGCCCCGGGCCAGCGAACGAGCGCGTTGACGTCATTGCGAAGGTTGAGGTCGCGCCCCTTATCAAAAACCCAGGCCCCTAGGGCAAAACGGCAGATCGAGGCCTTCACGTTGAGGCGCACCTCGCGGCGGGGCGGCACCGTTTGGGTGGTGAGCTTGAGGCAAACGGCGTAGGGGAAGCCATCGTGCCAAAGGATCTGAGAGAGCAGCTCGCAAGGGGATTTGCCGTCACTCATGACGCGCTCAAAGACAAGGTCCTGCCCGCAGGAGAGGTGGCAGGTCTTGCCATCGATGTGATCCGACACGGAGAGGGAGAATCCATTGAAGGCCAGCTTGCTGGCGGGACGGCGGTTCTCGTCAAAAAGGGCGAGGTGCTCGGAGTGCATGTGCTGCGCTAGCGCATCGGGCGCAATGAGCTCGAGAACGCGGCTGTGCTCCGGGCCTCCGAACTTGCCCTCGGGGCACACGCTTGCAATCCAGTTGGTGAGGATCGCACGCAGTCGTGGTAGGTCAATCGGCGCATTCGTGATGAGCCACCCGGGAATGGGGTCGTTGCGGTAACGCGAGATGGGCTTGACCTGCACCGGCTGATCGAGATACTGCAGCAGTTGGGCGTCGAGTGCCCAACTGCTGATGTTGTACGCCCGGCGCGCGTCCCCCACCAGGTCGATGAGCGCATCGTGCAGCTCTGCGGACATGTCGAGCAGGTGGTAGGTCGCCGTGAACGAGGAGTCGGGGACGAGTGACATGAGGTGCAGTGAGCTGTCGCCTTGGGTCTTGTGACCCTGCGTTCCAGATTGCTTTTTGCTGGTCATTGCTTGATTCCCTTCGTGAGTGCGGAAAAGAACGGTCCGTAGAGCGCTTGCGCCACGGCGGGTTGCCCGCTGCTTCCAATCAACTCGCCCATATAGTCGATGAGCAGCTCGAGCGTGCGGAACGACTCGCGGTCTGGGTCTTGGTTGCCCGCGAAGGCGGAGTCGGCGAAGTAGACGTGCGGTGGCCGGCGCTCCAGGTCGCGAACGCGGGCAAGGCGGCCGAAGATCTGCACCAGCAACACCATGAGCGTGGCGATGATGTCGCGTGTCAGGTAGTCGTCGAACGAAGCGTGGTCCCTCAGGCTGAGGGCCTCATCGCGCTCGAGCGTGACCCAGCGCCGCCACGCGCCCTCGCGAATCTCGCGCTCGAACGAGGGCGACCGGGAGTCGAGGTGCCGCGACTGCTCGCATACCAGGCCGACCATGCGCTTGAAGCGGACAACCAGGTCTTGCGGGATGCCCATGGGCCGCACGGCAAAGACGAGTGTGTCGATGGCGGAGTGGCCGCAGTCATCCACGATGTTGAATCCGCGCTCGATCGCCATGGCGGGCGCCACCAGGATGCGCGCCTCGTGATGGGCGAATCGATACACCTCGGCGCGTGGGAGGACATCGTTGCTTTCCAGGGAGAACGGATCGGGCGTGGCGTCTTCGCGATTGCTCACAAGTGCACACACCCTCTCGCTGCGCCCGCGGCGTCGCAGCTCGCCCTGCAGTGTGTCGCGTGCTATGGCTGCCTGTTCATAACTGTTGACGATGACGAGCGCTTTGTGCGAGCGCGGATCGTCCATTTCGAAAACGAGGGTGTCCACAACGCTTTTGAGCAGGCGGCGAAGGTTCTCGCCGCGTTGTGGGCCGCTTCCCGAGACCGCAACGCCCAGCTCCAGGTCGCGTACGGTGGAGCGTGTGAGGAACTCGGCGAACTCGGGCTGCGCGTCGAGCAGGTAGTCGACGGGCTGGTTGATGTGGAACTGCAGGCAACCCGGCTCATAGCTCGAGCCCGAGAGCATCAGCGCATGCGGTCCGCAAGGATTGCCTTGCTCGTCGGTGTCGAGCCGCGGGAGCGCGGTCATAAAGGCGCGCCCGGTTCCAAACTGGCGATAGAGCTGGATGTCGTGCTCGTCGGTGATCTTAAAGCCGCACAGATTGCCCACAGGAGAGGCGGGCAGGTAGGGGGCCTGGCGGCTCGTCGAAGCGTGGATAAAGTCGTAGAGCATCTCAATCGACTCGTCCCTAAACGCGAGCATGTCGGACGCATGGTCGAGGTCGTGCAGGTGGCCGTCAAAGCTCACGGCCTTGAGGGTGAAGGCGAGACGTTCGCGCAGGATGGGGGAGAGCTCCATCCCGCGCTGCTTGAGATAGCTGTCGAATTCCTGCCTGAAGTGCGCGTCGTTCGCCCCGTCGCGCACCGCGTGGATGGCGCTGCGCAGGTACACGTCGCCCATGTCTTCGTCCTCGCGGCGGTAATCGCCGCGCGTGTCGATGCAGTGCTGCAGGTCCTCGATGAGCGAATCGGGCAAGCGCCGGTCCTCGGGGGTCTCGTCGGTTCCCCTCAGCAATTCGAGCAGAGAGAGCGTGGTGAACGTGTGGCCCTTGAGCTCTTTCCACTCGGCGATGGCGGGCTTGCGCGCCTCCGCGGAGAGGGCCTTGGCGATGGAGTCGGAGCTGCCGCGCAGGTCGTGCAGGTACTCGAGGTTGGGGTCGTCGACCTTCTCGCGCGGTGGACGCTTGAGCGCTCGCGCCACGGCATCGGCCGATTCGCGGATGTATGCCCCAAAGCTCTCGGAAGGGGCAAGGAGAGCGTCGAGCTGGGACTGGACGCGGTCCGCCTCATCAAAGATGACGAGATCGAAGTCGACCAGGGCATGCTCGAAGAACGGCTGACGCTCGGCGCCTACGGTGGTCAGCGCAAAGCCCGCGGGGGTGGTGATGACCACGCGCGAGCTGAGCGCCGCGCGGGCCATGGATTGCGCAGGGCATATGTCGAAGAAGGGGCAGGCGCGCCTGCTGCCCCGTGGGTCTTTGAGGCCAAAGCAGGGGCAATCTCCATAGCCGGTGGGGACATCCGCGTGTTCGGCCATGCCGTCCAGTAGGCAGGGCGCCTCGAGATAACGGGCCACGGCGCTGTCCAGCAGCATTTGGCCGTTCTTGGAGGCGAGTTCGTCGAGGTGCTCGAGCCGGCGGCTCTTGGAAATGAGCGGGGAGGCATCGACGCCGAGGCTCTCAAACAGCTCGAACGACTCGATGACGTCGGAGATGGAGTTGTGCACCGTTGCCACGCGCAGCCCGCGCTTGGCGCACGCGTAGGTGAGGACGTTGGCGAACACGGACTTGCCCGAGCCCACAATGCCCACCATGTTGATCGCCCGATCGATGGTAACGCATTCGGCGGCGGACACCGTGGCGCCCTCGAGGCGCTTGAACAAGCCGCGGTCGCGGGCGGTATCGAGCACGAGGGCGAGGTGCGTCTGCCCCGTGATTGTGCCCATCTCGCGCGCGGCGGAAATGAGCTCGTCGAGCGTGATTGTTATGGCGGGGCGCACGCCCTTGTGCGGGATGCTGCTAGCTGAGCGGGATCTTGCTGCCGCAGCCGCCTCAAGCACGGCCGGGGGAATGGAGATCGAGCGCATGCTTCTGGGCGGGTTGTCGCTCGCGCTTCGGGGGTTGTCGCGTTTCTCACGCTCGGGTTTGGTCCAGTAGGTGTGGCGCACGTCCGCCTTGGCTTGGGGGCCGCGGGTCTTGCAGGGGATGGGCTCGAGCACGCATGCCATGTACAGGTCTTCGCGTCGCTCGCCCTCGCCTGAACCCTCTCCAAAGGCGGTCTGCCGGCGGACGATGTCGCCGTCAACCACGTCGAACATGCGGAACGCGTTCGTTTCCTCCTCCATGTAGGCCTCGAGCTTTTTAGTCCAACTGTATCCAGAAGAGAGGTGCCTGAGGTGCCGCCGCGCCATTTGGAGCACGTGCTCGCGCTCGCCAAAGGAATCGGGCTGCAGCAGGTGGTAGTTGCACAGCAGCAGGTTGGCCTTGTTGGCGCGATGCGGCTCATCGTATCTTTGCGAGAGGACAAGCAGTTGCTCGACATCGGTGATGGTCCGCGCAACGCGGCGCCCCTCCTTGGGGTCGTCAAAACGAATCTCGATCTCGGTCCGGAGTTTTTCGAGATTCTTCCTCGCATCCGACATGCTCATCACGCATCTCCCATCTTGGCCTTGAGGTGGCGGGTGAGCTCGTGCAGCGTCTTGCACGAGTAGCCGGGCTTGTTGGCGAGCCGGCGGTTCGCGATGCGTCGCTGGGGCGGCGGCGTATCGGCGGGGACAACGTAGATGGCCCCGCTCGCCGCCATAGCCTCGCGCATGTCGTCGCGCTCGATGCTGCGCACGAGCCGATCGATATCGCGATGGTCTTTTGCATCCACGGCGATGGTGTGGCCATCTGGCAGGGTGATGAGGATGTCGCAGGTGTCCAGATGCGGCCAAAGCTCAAAGGGGAGGCCGAGTGCTTGGACCTTGCGGGCAATTTGGAGCTCGAGGATGCCCGGCTTGGCAATAAAGCGCATTACGCCTCGGCGCAGGCGGTACGAGTTCGGCGGGACATCGGGCAGGGTCTTGTGCTCTTCGGCGTCGACGTGCGCGGTGCAGCGGGCGTCGAGGCACATGGGTCGCAGGCCATGCAAGGACATGGTCCACCCGCAGACGGGGCAGACTTTAAGGCCAGGGGGCACCCGTTCGTAGGCGGTGTCGATGAGCTCCTGGGCCCATGCGCCGTCGACATGCGCCATTTCCCCTTGGTCGAGCAGATCGGGCTCGAGCGCGGCGAGGTTCGCGTGAGCCGCCGCGGTGCGTTCCTCCCAGCTGAGCGTGGGGTGCAGGATGAGGAATTTGCGGCCGAACACATACGCCGCCTGCCCGGCGTCTCTGAGCATGGAATACACGCGGTTCTCATGAAGGTCATCGGTGCTGCCGCTGCCGTTGAGCCTGAGGAATTCCAAGCAGTCCTCAGTGATGTTGAAAAGCCCCCCACCCACCTCGGCGAAGGGGCCGATCTCGAGGCATTCCAGGTTGCCGAGTTCCTCGCGCGCGGCAGGGGTCCACTGCTCGATCCACGTTGACAGGTCGCGTGTGCACCACGTGCGGATGAAGCTCGACTCGCTGAGACCGTCCAGCAGCTCAAGAAGCGCCTGGCTGCCCGCAGCGTGTTGCGCGTGCAGCACGGCAAAGCGCTCGATCCCGAGCCGCAGCTCGTTGCAGTAGGGATAGCGTCGAGGGTTGGCCGCAAAGAGCTCCTCGCGCTTGCGCAGGCCAGCGGCTATGAGGAACACGGCCTCGGTGAATTGAGCGCGGAGCTGCGCAAGCTCGCCGCGGGCGGGCCCGGTGCGTCCGTTGGGAGGTTCGTTGGCCATGGTTCTCCAATCGCCTCTGCCGAGAAGCTCGGCAACCTAATTGGATGCACCATACAATCCCGTACGGACAAAACTTTGCGGTGGAGGTGTTGAGCACATCACCCCGATCGCGGCGTCCTGCGACACTCTCGCTGGTTTCACTTTGACGGGGCAGGGCGCAAATGTCGCTCACCGCCCCCTCAACAGCGCATTCTTAGCGATACAGCTCCGCAATGTCGAACAGCCGCAGCTGCCCGCTCGTCTCGATATTCCCGTCAAAGCCGGAGCGTGAGAAGAATCCATAGGCGTAGCAGCTGAGCCCCGTTGAACGGACCTGCTCGATTTCCTCGTCGATCATCTCCTGTGTAACGGGCGTGCTTCGGAATTTCGCTTCGTAAAACACGTAGCCGTGCGGGTCGTGCGTAACCACGTCGAACTCGCCGTTCGTCTTGTTGGCGGGGTCGTCGTACCAATAGCGGCCAATATCGTCGAACAGTTCGGGCAGCTCCCCCGATCGATTCTTTCGGATGAGGAACTGCCGGCATACCTCCTCAAATGCATGCGGCACGTAGTTCGTCTCAAAATCCTGAGAGATGTAGCGGTCGTAAAAGACCTGTGGGTCGAGGAAGGTACGCTGCGAGGCGTATCGAAAGACATAGCGGTAGTAGAACAGCGACAGCCCGTCGATGATCCGGTAGCTCGATTTCTTCTTGTTGAGCGGATCGTTGATGGGGGCTTGTTTTTGCACGAGCTCCATGCGGATGAGCCGGTCGAGGACATCGACCATGGTGGGCCCGCTGGATACGTGCGACTGGGAGAGGATATCCCGATACTTAGAGTGTCCGTCGGCCAGCGCCCCGAAGACCTCGTTGGCGTTTACGATTTTCGAGATCTCCGAGTTGAGGTACATCGAGACCTCGTTTTCCAGACGTGCTCCCGGTTCTGATATGAGCTCGATAATGTTCTCCCGTACAGAGAGCTTCGGGTTGATGAGGCGTGTGTAGTACGGAATGCCACCGAACACGCTGTATAGACGCACTTTGTCTTCGGCGGAAAAATCGGGGTAGAAACGCGCCGCGTCATAATAGTCCATCGGCTTGAGGTCGATGGTGAGATCGATGCGTCCGTACAGGGGATTCTCGCGTTCGAGCAGGGATTTCATGACATCGACGAACGATCCGCAGATGATGAGCGTGAGGTGCGAGGAGTTTCGGTATCGGTCAAGCAGCGTCTGCAGGACGCTGTCCAACCCTTTGATTGTATTGCGCAGGTACGGGTACTCGTCGAGGACGAGCGTGAGGGGCTCCTTGATGGACAGGGTAAAGAGGTGGTTGAGAAGTGCCTCGAGATTGCCGAAGCCCAAGGGTGGGAGGTCGAAGACCTCGGATACGAGGGCGGAGAGGCTCTCGAGGTTGTTCTGCTCGGAGGTCTCCTTGCATTCATAATATATGCTGCGGCAGTTGATTGCCGACAATGACTGCTTGATGAGTTCGCTTTTGCCCACGCGTCGGCGCCCGTACACGAGTATGGCGCTCTGGCCGTCAGTTTTGATCTGGCGTTCGATACGTGTCAACTCGCGTTCACGACCAAGAAAATTCATACTCGGTCCTCTCCGACTCGGTTCTAACCGAGTAAAAGTCTAATGATATCGGGCGGCTATTTCAATAAGGCTCTGTTAGACCAACATTGACATACGAGTAATGCCACAGTGGTATACTTTGATTAAGTACCGCGGTATGGGCGCATCATGAACGCCGAAGATCTGGTAACCACCTTCAAGCGCAATATGGCGAAGCTGAACAAGACGGAGCGGAGGCGCGCCATCGAGTCCGTACGAGACGTTATCCGCGCCGCAATGTTTGAGGATGGCTCCGGGTCCGACCATGGGGTCCAATGCTGCCCGCGCTGCGGCGCGGTCGCCATCGTCAAGAAAGGCAAATCCAGGAACGGCGGGCAGCGCTACCTCTGCCGCGACTGCGGCAGGACGTTCGGCATGGGCAGTGAACGCATCCTGGGAACGAGCAAGCTCCCGAAGGAGACATGGATGGCCTACGCCGAGTGCTTCGTCCTCATGTTGCCCCTCCGGGAGTGCGCCGAGCGCTGCCATGTGTGCCTCAAGACCGCGTACACCATGCGCCACCGCCTCATCGTGTGCCTGTCGGCGTATTCCCCCGCGTTCACGGTCGAGCGGGGATGCGGCTGCGAACTCGACGAGACCTACTTCCCGGAGTCCTTCAAGGGCAACCACACAAAGAGCTCGTTCGTCATGCCACGCCCCTCCCGGCACCGCGGCAAGCAGGTCCGCAAGCGCGGGCTGTCGCGCGAGCAGATCTGCGTGATGACGGGTGTGAACGACTCTAACGAGACGTTTTTCGAGGTCTCCGGGCGCGGAGCTCTGTCGAGCAGGCGGGCTATGGACGTGTTGCGGGGCCGCATCGAGGCGGGCTCAGTCGTCGCGACCGACAAGGCGACGGCATGTGTCGACGTGCTCGCCGAGCTCGACGTCGCCGCCCACCTAGCCTACGACTCGAAGGATCGCTCCAAGGGGACCATCAACAGGGTCAATGCGGTCCACTCGATGCTCGCCTCCTTCATGGGGCGGTTCAGGGGCGTATCGACGAAGCGCCTCGATGCCTACCTCGCTTGGTTCAAGTGGTGCCGGACCTTCATGACGTCCGGTTCTGGCGCCGCCGAGCGCGCGGTCGCGCGACGGCTCGCGAACGGCGTGTGCAGGAGCCGCATCCGCGACATGTTCAACGTCCGACCTCCCTATATGGACTACTGGGTCGCATCCACCGCATAGAGACGATAAAATGGCTGCACCGTGATATACGAGGAAAGGTGCAACCATGCCGTCGAACATACCGGCAACGACGATCCGCATCGAGCCGGAGGTCAAAAAAGAGGCGACCGTCATCCTTGACGAGCTCGGCCTGTCCATGTCCACCGCCGTCAACGCATTCCTCAAGGCGCTCGTCCGAGAGGGCGGGATGCCGTTCGAGATGAAGGTCAAGAAGCCGGCATCTGAGGGGAAACGGTGAGATAAATGGCAAATCAACTTGAAGGGCAATTGGAGCTGGCCTCTGCACTCGGATTGTCGGAGCTATCGAAAACCGCAATCACGCGTGGGGTCTTTTCTCTGGATGGCGCTCAGATAAAGTATTCCTTCCGCCGGACGAAAAGCTATCAAATCAGCGATCCTGAGGAAAAGGTCAGGGCCGACACCATAGCGTTTCTCGTCCTGTCGAAAGGCTATGATTCGCGAAAGATCGATACAGAGATAGAGGGATCGCACGACGATTTCGCGGATATTGTGCTCTATGAAGACGACAGGTGCACGAGGCCCTGGTTAGTCGTCGAGTGCAAGAAAGAGGGCGCGACTCCTGCCGAACGGGCGGAAGGGGAAGCGCAGGCCTTCGCCAACGGCATCGCGCTGGGCGCAAAATACACCATGAAGGACTACGGCGACGAGTCGTGCGTCTGGCAGCTCGAGGGTTTCGGCGCTAGAGAGCGCAGTAGAAACAAGCTGGGAGACAGAGAACAGATTCCGAGGAACTACTCTCAGGATATGGTGTATCCGCTTCACGCGGGCACGGAAATGGATATCAAGCCTGCAAGCGCCTTCGACATCAGCATCGCCATCAGGCGCGCGCATTCCATCATTTGGGCCGGAGGAAAACGCGACCCGCTATCGGCTTTCGATGAGTGGAGCAAGCTGATGTTCGCTAAGGTCCGCGATGAACGCTACACGCGAAACGGCCACCCCCGCTCGTTCCAGGCGGGCATCAACGAGTCCGACTCGGCTATCGCCACGCGGGTCCACAAGCTATTCAGCGACGCAAAGGAACAGGATCAGGCCATTTTCCCGCGTGATGAGAAAATCGAGCTTCCGGACAGCAAAGTCGCCCAGGTCGTTCGCGCAATTCAGTCGATTTCGTTCATCGACACAGATTCCGACGTCATCGGAACGGCTTTCGAGGATTTCTTCGGTTCGGTCTTTCGCGGAAGCCTTGGGCAGTATTTCACCATGAGGCAGATAGCGAGGTTTACGGTCGGGATGCTCAACCCCACAAGCGAAGATTACGTTCTAGATCCGACTTGCGGATCGGGTGGCTTTTTGCTCGAAACCCTCCTCCAGGTATGGAACGATACTGATGCGGGCTTTGCCGGTCAGGGGAATCTCGCGAGAATCAAATCAGATTTTGCCGCGCAGAACGTCTATGGGATCGAGATTCACCCGACTTTGGCCAGAATCTGCAAAATCAGCCTTCTCCTGCACCACGATGGCCACACGAACATCGAGGCCGATAAGAGCTGCCTCAGCCCGAACTTGAGCAAACCGAGGCTCCAGAAGGATCGTCAGTTTGACCTGATCGTGGGCAATCCGCCCTTCGGAACCAAGGTTGAAAATGGAGATGAGGACCAGCTTGATGGCGCATGCCTAGATGACTACGTCTTGGGCTGCGGAAAGCACTCAATACAGTCGGAACAAATCATCCTGGAGAAAAGCGTCTCTTGGCTCAAGCCGGGCGGCAGGCTCGGCATGGTGCTGCCAGACGGGGTTTTCAACAACAGCGGGGCTCAATCAAATTGTCCGGCTCTACGTGAATGGCTCTTCAAATCGGGAAGGATATTGGCCGTAATCTCCCTTCCGGATTTCGCTTTTCGCAGGTCGGGTGCCACGAACAAGACCTCGATATTGATCTTTGAAAAGTTTACCGACCTGGAGTCGGCTAGATTGAACAGTCAACTGGAAGCCCGTGAAGGAGATATTGCGGCTGCCCTCGTGGGCAGCGGGCTGGACTATAACATCTTTTTCGGAGAGGCTTCCCATATCGGATATACGCCATCCGGTCGGCCTGATCCTCGAAACGACCTCTATGTTGCCGATGAGAACGGCTATCTTTCAAACGATCAGACTGGCTCGATATTGGGAGAGTGGAACGTCTGGGAGGGGAACGAGGCGGTTTCAGACCCAAGATGCGTCGTTGAGAAGGCATCGTCGGTATGGAAGAGCCATTCGAGTCATAGAGTGGACCCGAAATACCATGTCTATATGGCCCATAAGGGCGATTACGTGCCGAGGGGCTGGTCATCTGCACCCATGATGAGCCTTGTGAAACGAATGAGAAGGAATGTGGACTTTGGGGAAGAGCCGATGAAGGAATACAAGGTATTGACTCTTTCTCAAACTGGCGTTGCGAGGCTTAGGGAGCCAGGCGTCGGAAATAACCCTCCCGAATGGCGAGGGATGTACTTCTGCGACTCAAGCAGCAGCTGGTTCGAGGTAAGAACGTCCGACATTGTCTACTCCGGAATCGATCTCTGGAAGGGAGTCGTATGCTTCGTGACTGAGGAATTTGACCATGCCCTCGTAACGCAAGAATATCCGATCTTACGAGTCAGAGACCCAAACGTCATCGACCCGGAATTCCTGTCAATACTCTTGAGAAGCCGCCGCTTCCAAAAGGCATTCCGCGCCATCAACACTGGTCACAGCAATCGAAGGAGAACGCAGTCTTCTGACTTCGGGAAGGTGCTCGTATATTACCCGCCTATAGAGAAGCAGAGGCAGATCGCCTTAAAGGTGCGAAATGCACGGGAGAATATCGCGAAGGCATATATTGGCGTTTCCGATGTTGAAAATGAACTTGATGTCATCTTGCATGCGGATGACGAGTGGGATGAAACTATAGAGTCCTAACCCTTGATTTATTCGAGTTTGAGCGTATCGCCCCTTTGCAGGGTTTAAATCCTGCAAAGGGGCGATTATCTTGCAACTGATCAAGATGGTAGGGTGAAATGTCAATTATGGTCTAACAGAGCCGTTAAATAATCCGTTTGAAGATGGCCTCTACAGGAGATTGCCGTCCTCGTCGACATAGTCTGCCGGGTCAATTTCTCCAGCTTCGATGGCGTGGTAAACGCTCCTGACGGCATTTTTGACAAATTCGCCAGGTGCAATGCCATTTAGATATGAGACGCACAGAAGAAGCGAGAGTTCGGCATCGGGCATATCGATCGTCATGGTGGTCATGTGAGCATCTTCGTCCCTCGTCAGCTCGGCTTCTGCAAGAAGGGATGCCATGTTGTCGGAGAGGAAGGTCTTGAGATGGTCAAGCTCTTCAGGGGTGAACCCATGCACGTCCCAGGATTCGCAGGCGGGCGCAACGGTCTCGGCCGTGTCGGGCTCGCAGGACCCGTTGAGGCGCGTAAAACGAATCGGGAGTTCATCGTGGTCGCCTGCGGTGTGCAGGTAATCATAGTCAAGATAAATGTTTCGATAGGCGCCGAAGAAATGGTTGTAGCAGAACATGGCGTGGTTCCTTTCTGTGGTGACTGTCTTATGGGAGGGACGCCTGAGGAGGGCGAGCTTCCTTTCACATTTGAATCAGTTGCCATAAAGCCGTCCACGGATAACATCAAGACTCCTGCACCTTTGACAAAGACGGGCCTGTCTTTGGCATTGCCACCTGTTCGCGGGTGCAGCATCTGGATAGGGTTTCTGGCATCGTTGCTGTTCACGGCGTACTTTTGCCTTGCTCGGATGGGGGCTAACGTCAGCGTTGTGCCGATATGGAACGATCTTGCCCTTACTGTGGCGAGGTATGGTGAGATTCATAGGTCTGCATCAACTGTCCAAGCCGCATTGCTTTCCTTTCGTTTTCGGCTATGCGATGCAAGAGCTTTCGATACTCTTCGATGGTTGCAAGGTGTTCGCTAAAGTACTTGTCAGCTTCTTGACACGTATTGTCGTCCAACATCGGAGCTGGAATTTCAAGCAAGTTGCGAGCCGATATCGATCCCATTGCACTTCCCAAACGGCAACTCTTTATATAGTCCTGCCCCTCCCCGAACGCCAGGTACGCATAGAGCGCATATGGGGGGATGGAGCTATGATCGGGGCGTAGCACTAACACATTTTCGCTGGCGATGAGTCGATGTTCGACGCCATTAATGGACGGCGCGCTTCTCGGTCCGTATGGACAGAGCTGTACGCTTCCCGCCGTTGCGTTTCGCGCGATAAGGATGTCGCCAGCATGGAGTTCGCTCGAATCGATTCCCGTGAGATTTCGGTCATCAAAAAACGTTCCGTTGGGTTTAAGCGTCCCGTGGTCAAAATCGGCGATGGAGATGTACCTGCAGGGCAAATCGCTGTTGTTGCTGAGTTCTCCGTTGCGGCGAATGGTTGTTCCCACGGACTTTAAAACGTATGCGATGTCGCCGATGCACGGCATATGACGAAGGGTGTTTTGAGTGACTTTTGCATTGAAGACGCTCAGGGATGCTTCGGGGGTGTTTCGCAATGCGTCGGAGCTCACGTGCACGATGGGGAGGATGTGCTCGCCCTCTGTGCCCGTATCATCAGAGAGAATATTGGAGAACGTGACGGATGTGCTGCCTTCGGCAATTACAAGATAACAGTCACGTTGTGCCGCGGGCGCTGATAGTGGCTGCCGGGTGAAGGCGACCTGTTCAATGAGCTTATGCTCCAATAATGTGCGCCTCGCTTCGGCGTAGAGTGGAGAGAACAGGTAAACGCTGGGAATATGGATTACTGCGCGCTTCGCGCCGAGTATATGCGGCAAGGCGGCTGCGAGAAGGGGCCCCCACGTTGCCTTCCCCCGGTCTAGAAATGGTGACACAAGGGGTTCCAAGTTGTCCCAGGATTCGTCTCGCCTAGAGCGGCTGTCTTTTGGAAACACATTGCATAGTTCAATAAATAGGGCGAATGTTGCCTCCGCAGGGCCTTCTCGCAGAATCTGGTTGATGGCCATTTGAACGGGTCCGTCGATTATGCGTTCCTCCGCATAGCGGGGGTACTGGTACATGATCCTTGTTCTGTTGGCGGATTCATCTTCGATTATGAGGAGGGGGACACGTTGGTCGGTGGCAAGAAGTCGATGCACGATGTCCCGCCTATTTTCATCCTGGAAAAAGGGTTGTAGCGCAGAACGTCTGTTGGGAAAAAAGCCAGGCATGATGCTCCTTTCTAAGCCGCAATTATAGTAACAAACTAATCACGCTATGTTGACCCTACATTAAGTTTGAAGTAGAGTCTACGGCAATTGAAGGACTGAGTGCGAAACGTTCATGGGCGAATGAGTGCGCTGCGGCGGAGCGTGTCGAGCTTTTTGAGCAAAGGCTGCGATGTCGCGATGGCCGTTTGAGTTGATAGGAAGACATGCGCATGTATGGCGGAAACAGCAAAAGCCTGAAACAGCTGGTTGACGATGTCACCTCGACCGTATTCGGACAAGATGATGCCGTGAGAACGATCTGCGGGTTTCTCTCATTGGGAAGCGAGCGATCCCGGACGATTCACGAGGATGGTGGGGATCCGCATTTGCTGCCTACCATGGGAGCTGCGCTTATTGTTGGCCCTACGGCATCTGGTAAGACGCACATGGTCAAGACAATAGCTCGCTGTGCAGGGTTTGGATACATGTCAATCGACGCAGGGGAGATGACTGCGGCGGGTTACAGGGGTGTGGGATTTGGATCCTGTTGGGCAAGGGCCGCCGCCGCCCTGGGGCGAGACCAAGACACGGATATGTTGATATTCATCGATGAGGTGGACAAGCTGCTCGTGCAGAAGAATGAGGGCAATGCGAAGTTTGACTTGCTTAAGCCTTTGGAAGGGGGGATGCTCGAGGGCGGGTCAGAGAGGGATGAGGGAAGATATGTACTCGATTGCGATAGGTGTCACTTCATACTCGCGGGTGCCTTCACCGGCGTCGAGCGCATTGTCTCTGATCGATTGGGGCAATCCCATAGGACGATAGGGTTTTCGGTGGATGGCGCCGACTCGAAGGATGTGGGTGACTTCGAGGATAGCCATCTCCGCTCAAAGCTGAGTCTCGATGATCTTGAGCGCTGGGGCGCACCGCGTGAGCTTATCGGTAGAATTTCGACCGTTTGCTTCATGCCGGCGCTCGGTGAGGAGCCTCTCAGAGAGCTGATTCGTCATGTGAAGACGGAAGAGTATGGCAGGTTGCTGCCCCAGGGTATGGCGCTGCGCATCGATGAGCAGGCTGAGGACGCTCTCGTTCGCAGGGCGCTGGAGTCACATTACGGGGCTCGTTCCATCGCCATGCAGCTGAACCATGTCTTTACATCAAAGCTCGCGCATGAAGTCGCGGATGATAATTCAATTTGCAGCGTGACCATTACGGCTGTCGGAGGAGATCTGTCCTGCAATTTGGAGCATGGGCAACGTAGGGTGGTTGAGGTGGAATCTGAGGCCCCAAAGGATAGGCCGGCGGAGCCCCATGCTTCTTTCTCGCTACTCGATCAGGTCCAAAGAGCGCTTGAAGGGAGAAGGGGAGAGGACTTTTATTTTGACGGCAGAATCTTCAGTGAGACAAATGAAGTTGCTTATGCGACATCGTTGCTGATAAAAAGCGCTAGAGGAGAAGGCAAAAAGTCGGGAATAGTTCGAATGACTTATATGCCAGCAGAATTACTCTTATTGGCGGCATGTGTCTGTTTCTTACGGGATTGGATGTCGGAAAAAGATAGAAATGTGTCGGGACTTTTTTCCTTGTTGCGCATGGCGTGCTGGGATGGTGGCTGGCAAACGCCGCTGGGACAATTGTTTGGGGAGATTGCTACAGGTGAGCGAATCGAGATAAGGCGCAACAATAAAGGCAAGGGTGCCAGACCCGAGGAAAAGCTTAGGGTTAAAAGTCTCTTGAAAAGGAAAGCTGATGGGCTGCGCCCGGCAGTAGCGGGAGGGCTGTCTGCCGGACAGGACGCCTCACTCGATTACTTTAGTGAATTTGTCTCGTTCTCGAGGGACCTTCGCGAGGAGGCATTAACAAGTCTCACGTATCGTTTGATCTTCTGTGACAATTCTGGAAATGCGTGCCAAGGTGAAAATGGAGCGGGATATTGCCCGGGCGAAGTGCCGGCATAGCCGTCGCAAGTGTTCGATGTTCAGGAGGGGGGGCTTGCCATGATCTACGTCACGGGCGATCTGCACGGCACGGCCGAGCGCGGCCGCAACCGCCTCTCGGCGCGCTGCTGGCCGCAAGGGCGCGACCTCACGAGAGACGACGTCGTGATCGTCGCCGGGGACTTCGGCTACGTGTGGGACGGCAGCGCCGTCGACGCCTACTGGCTCAAGTGGCTCGAGGGCAAGCCGTGGACCACGTGCTTCGTCGACGGCAACCACGAGAACCACGCCCTGCTGGCCTCTATGCCCGTGCGGGAGTGGAACGGCGGGCGCGTCCACGAGGCGATGCCGCACGTCCTGCACCTCATGCGCGGCCAGGTGTACGACATCGACGGCCTGAGTGTCTTCGCCATGGGCGGCGCCGCCTCGCACGACCGCGAGTGGAGGACTGAGGGCGAGAGCTGGTGGCCGGAGGAGCTGCCCTCGGACGCCGAGCGCGCCGAGGCGAGGTCCAACCTCGACGCGCGGGGCTGGAAGGTCGACTACGTCGTGACGCACGAGGCACCGTTGGACCTTGCCGACGACCTCTGCTGGGAGTGCAACCGCCCGTTCGGCGGCGACGAGCATCAGCGGTTCCTGCAGGAGGTGGACGACAGGCTCTCCTTCGGCACCTGGTTCTTCGGCCACTACCATGACGACGAATGGCGCGACGACCGCCACCGGCTGATCTATCGCGACATCGTGCCCATCGGGGTGCGCCGCGCAGATGAGGACCGCGAGCCAATAGGGGGCGATTCAAATGACGGATGAAAAGCACGTGAGGGCGAGCAAGATGCTCGCCCGCGCCTTACGGCACGAGCCGGAGAAGTTCGGCATTGAGCTCGATGCCCACGGATGGGCCCAGGTCGGCCCGCTCGTGCGCGGCATGAGCGGAAAGGTCGAGTTTTCCCGCGCAATTCTGGAGCACATTGTGGCCACCGACCCAAAGGGCCGCTACGAGTTCGATGCGCACCGTACGCGCGTGAGGGCACGCCAGGGGCATTCGGTGCAGGTGGATGTCGAGCTGGAGCGCCGCGACCCGCCCGCCGTTCTGTATCATGGCACGTCTGTGCGTACACTCGACAAGATCATGCGCGAGGGGCTCAAGCCCATGGGGCGCCTGTACGTCCATCTATCGCCCGACCGCGAAACCGCCGTTAAGGTTGGCTCGCGGCACGGCGTGCCTGTCGTACTCGAGGTTGACGCCGCGGCAATGGCTGCCGAGGGACGCGAATTCCTCATCTCTCGCAACGGCGTATGGCTCACGGGGCCTGTGGAATCGAGGTTTCTCCACGCGACGTTTCCAGTGGAAGGCGGTGCACGGTGATTTACGTCACAGGAGACCTGCACGGGCCGGCGGGCTTAGAGAGGCTTGAGTGCTGGACCGAGGGTCGCGAGGGCGACTTCCTTATCGTTGCGGGGGATTTTGGCTACCCGTGGGATTACTCGGAGATAGAGTGCGACGAGATCGTTTGGCTCGAGTCCCTGCCCTACAAAGTGCTTTTCGTCGACGGTAACCATGAGCGCTTCGGCCACTGGGAAAGTCGTCCCGCCGAGTCCTGGTGTGGCGGCATGGTTCAGAGGCTGCGTGACCACTCGCCCATCATGCGACTGATGCGTTCCGAGGTCTACAACATCGACGGCGTTCGCATCTTCGCCCTCGGTGGGGCGGCGAGCGTCGACAGGGCGTATCGGATACCCCATGTGAGCTGGTGGCCCCAAGAGGTTCCGACCGAGCGCAACTTCGAGGAGGCCCGCGCCAACCTGGGCGCGGTGGGCTGGAATGTCGACTACGTTGTAACTCACACGTGCCCCAGAAACCTGATGGCGCGCACGCTCTACCCATCTATACCGATACCAGGCCTTCCGGACGAGCGCCTGACCAGGTTTCTCGATGAGGTCGATTGGCGCCTCGATTACAAGCACTGGTACTACGGGCATTTTCACAAGGATGTTGACATCGATGAAAAGCATACGCTGCTTTTCGACCGCATCGTTCCGATTGGCGAAGGCGTGGGCAATTAAGGGCGTCTCTGCGTGGGCGGGTTGGCCTATCTCTTCTGTGATGCCGTTCGGCATGAATTCGACTGAGGAGTGATCGGGGTCATCGATCTTTACGCGAGTTGCAGGGGCGAACCTTTGCATTTGGGTTGCCATCGGGGGTGCACCATATAGATATAAATAACCCAGTATTCTTATGAGGATAAGGCGACGCCTAGTCTACAATTGTTCACTTGTCGGGAAGATGGACAATCGTCGCCCATTGCGCATGATGCCGAGGTGCGGCCTGTCATTATTGGGAAGGATGGTCGCATGGCCAATTATCATCAGCCTGATCGCTGCCTTGCGCGTCGTACGATCGTTGGGGTGGGCACTGCCCTTGCCGCGGTACTCTTCACTCCTTTGAGCGCATGGGGAGACGGTGCTCTTATCTCAAATACAACCGCCTCGGCGGCTCATGCCGAAGGGCATGAGGCAAAGCTTGCCGTCGATGGAAATCCGAGCACCTACTGGGAATCTCCTGGCACGAAATCAATGCAGGATTACCGTCGCTTCATCGATATCGACCTGCATGGCCTCTACAACGTCTCTCGCATCGACTTGACGCTTCGCGAGGGTCATTACTACCACTACAGCCTGTATGTTTCTGCCGATGGCGAGAACTTCGAGAAGGTTGCCTTCAAGTCTAACGATGAGAAGGCCGGTAAAGGCGCCTCAAAGCACGAGTTCGACCCGGTTCAGGCTCGCTACGTGCGTGTTGCCATCAATTTCAGCTCTCAGTCGCAGGCCGTGAACGTGGCTGAGGCCGCCGTGTACGGTGAGCTCGTGTCCAAGGAGGCCGCGCCCGCCACGCCCATCGAGGTCAAGGACTTCGAGGACACCGAATGGGGTAAGGAGTGGAATCGCGTCGCGACCGACTCCGATTATGCCGCGCAAAAGACCGTTAGCGAGGTCCGCAATCTCGTTGGCCGTGTCCTCGGTAAGCAATATCAGGATTGGTTCGTGTTTGAGCTGCGCGAGGCCCGCGACGGCAAGGACGTGTTCGAGATCTCCGATGCCGGTAATGGCCGTATTCGGGTGCGTGGCAATAATGGCATCAGCCTGGCCTCCGGTCTGAACTACTATCTGCGTCACTTCTGCAACGTGGATTACAACCCGTTGTTCGGCTCCAACCTCAAGATGCCCGCCACGGCGCCCGCGGTGGGCAAGAAGCTGCTCAAGTACACCGATTACGAGTATCGCTACGCCCTCAACTTCTGCACCTACTCCTACACTATGGCGTTTTGGGACTGGGGCGAGTACGAGCCCTTCCTGGACTGGTGCGCCATGAACGGCGTGAATCTCATGCTCGACATCGTTGGCCAGGAGGAGGTCCTGCGCCAGACGCTCAACAAGTACAACTACTCGGATGCCGAGGTGAAGGAGTACCTCACCGGCCCGGCGTATTATGCCTGGTTCTACATGCAGAATATGTTCTCGGCCGGTGGTCCGCTGCCCAACGCGTGGTTTGAGCAGCGCACCGACCTTGCCCGCAAGATTCATGATCGCATGCAGGCCTACGGCATCAAGCCGGTCATCCAGGGCTTTGGCGGCCAGGTCCCTACGGACTTCGAGGAGAAGAATCCCAAATCGGTTGCCGCTTCCTCGGGTTGGTGGTCCGATTATGCCCGCCCGTACATGATCAAGACCTATCTCACCGAAGAGGATAAGAAGAACGGCAAGGAAGATTACTTCGACAAGGTCGGCACTACCTTCTATGAGACCCAGCGCCGCCTGTTCGGCGATGTGTCCAATTACTACGCAGTCGATCCGTTCCACGAGGGCGGCACGCTGCCCGAGGGCTTCAGCATCGTGGAAATTTACCGCACCGTCCAAAAGAAGATGATCGATTTCGATGAGGACGCCGTGTGGGTTATGCAACAGTGGCAGGGCGGTATTGACGAGCAGAAGCTCTCCGGTCTTTACAAGAAGGACCAAGCGCTCGTGCTCGATCTTCAGAGTGATCTGCGCTCCCAGGCGAGCCCCATGGAGAACCAGGGCGTTCCGTGGGTGTGGAACATGCTGCACAATTTCGGCGGCCGCATGGGTATGGACGGCGTGCCCGAGGTCCTGGCTGGCGCCATCCCCGAGGCATATAACAACAGCAAGTATATGAAGGGCATCGGCATCACGCCCGAGGCTATCGACAACAGTCCCATCGTGTACGAGCTGCTCTTCGATATGACTTGGGAGCAGGATCCCATTGACCATCGCGCCTGGACGCGCGAGTACGTGAAGCGTCGCTACGGCGGCACCGATGCCAAGATCGAGCAGGCTTGGGACATCCTGCTCGAGACGGCGTACAAGTACAATCCGGGCACTTACTACCAGGGCGCCAGTGAGTCCATCATCAATGCGCGTCCCGATGACAAGAAGATCGGCTCCGCATCGACGTGGGGTCATAGCGACATCCGCTACGACAAGAAGGAGTTCGAGCGCGCGGCCAAGCTGTTCGCGGAGAGCTACGATACCTATAAGGATTGCGAGGCGTTCCGTTACGACTTTGTGGACGTGATGCGCCAGGTGTTGCAGAACACCTTCCAGGAGTATCAGCCGCTGGCGGCCCAGGCCTACAAGAACAAGGACCTGGCGCTGTTCACCAAGCTCTCCGACCGCATGCTCAAGATCGTCAACCTGCAGGACAAGCTGCTCGCCACGAGCGATTTCTTCCTGCTGGGAACTTGGATCGATGACGCCCGCACCATGATCGAGGGTGCCGACGACTGGACGGCAGACCTGTTCGAGCTCAACGCGCGTGCGTTGGTTTCCACCTGGGGTCAGGAGAAGAACGCCTCGCTGGTGGACTACTCCAACCGCCAGTGGGCCGGCCTCACCGGCGAGTACTATCATGACCGCTGGGAGATCTACGCAAACAACCGAAAGACCGCCATCGAGAAGGGCACGCAGGCCGCGGACCCGAGCTGGTTCACCTATGGCTGGGAATGGGCCAACCGCAAGAGTGACGAGACCGCCCCGTTCGCGACCAAGGCGTCCAGCGACGACCCCAAGGCGATTGCCAGCGAAATCCTGGCGGAGTACACGGTCGAGGCCATGGGCGAGTTCGTGGGCGACCTCGAGCTGGATGAGCGCACGAACCTGGCCGCCGGCAAGGATGTGATGGACGTCACGAACGGGCAGAGCCAGAAGGTTGAGGGCCTGACTGACGGCAATGCCGACACGGGCTGGAAGGAGCCCGGCAAGAAGGAGGCCGCGCTCGAGGTGGACCTGGGCGGGCTGTGCGACATCTCCGGCGTGGGGCTGACCCTGCAGCAGACCGCCGCGAACTTCCCGCTCTCCTACACCATCGAGGTCTTCGACGAAAAGGGCCAGTGGCAGAAGGTTGGAGAGTCGACCGGCACCTCCGTGAGCTCCAAGAACGACCATGACTGCAAGATTCGCGGAACCAAGGTCCGCTACAACGTGAAGTCCACGGACAATCAGAACCTGGTGGGCATCTACGAGGTGTCCGTGTGGGGCGCCTCCGCAACCAAAGACGAGTACACCAACCTTTCGCTGGGCGCCAAGGCCACCGCGTCTTCCACGGAGGACGGAAAGGACGTCAACGGCGCCATCGACGGCGACCCTAAGAGCCTTTGGGTGAACGCCGGTTCCGGTGCATCTTGGTACGAGGTCGACCTCAACGCCAGTCGCGCCGCGGGCAAGACCGTGGATATGGTGCGCCTGGTGTTCGAGGAGTCGGGTCGCCAGTTCAAGTTCCGCGTGATTGCCGGGCTGCCCGACGGCAAGGAAGAGGTCCTGCTCGACATGACCAATCCGGACAAGCCGCTGGAGAAGGTCTACACCATGCAGGTCGCCAAGGAAATCCAGAGGGTCAAGGTCGAGTTCACGGATGCCATGGGTTCCGCTTGGCCCGCGATCGCTGAGCTCGAGCTGTTGCAAAAGAAGGGTGGCGTCGAGTCCGAGAACATTGCCCGCCGTGTCAAGATCACAAGCTCCGATGCCAAGCCCGGCGAGGGCACGGCGCAGCTCGTAGACGGCAAGACGACTGGCGACGGCGACTGCTGGGTATCGAACAACGGCCAAAAGCCCGCGTGGATTAATTTCGATCTGGGCAAGGTCGAGGATGTCGAGCGCATGCGAATCAAGTTCGAGAACGACCAGCCCGACCGCAGCATGCAGTTCAAGGTCACTGCCGTGGACGCCGCGGGCACGACGGTCGATGTGTACGAGCGTGGTGCCAACAAGCTCGGTGAGCAGCAGGGCCTGGAGATCGACGTGCCAGTGGACCGCGAGGTCAAGTCCCTTAAGATCGACATCATCGACGCCAAGGTGCCCTCCAACGGCGGTCCCGCCTGGCCGTTGGTCGCCGAGGTCGAGGTGTACGCGCGCCCCAGGAACATCGCACCTGATGCTAAGATCGCCGCTGCCGAGGGCTCCGCGCTCACGGCCGAGCAACTCGCCAAGCTCAACGATGCGAAAAAGACGGGCGAGGTGGTGCTCACGAGCGATGCAGACAAGGTCATCACGCTCGAGCTGCCCAAGCCGGTCGACGTCAATGCGCTCATGTTCGGCTCAAATATGGGGACAACCCCGCTGACCTTTACTGTCGAATACGTGCCTGAGGGTTCTGAGGGTGGACGGTTTGAGACTCTGATTGACCGCAAGGTCAACACCGACGTCGACGCGCAGCTGTTCGTGCGCTCCCGCAAGGCGGTGCTCACCAGCCGCGTGCGCGTGACCTTCACTAACAAGGACGCGGTCAAGCTCAACGAGCTGTCACTCTATACGGTCGACCCGTCGGCGCCGCTCCGCGACAAGCTCGCATCCGTGCGCACCGCCCTCGGCAACTGCACTATCGGCGAATTCGCGGGCAACTACACCCAGCAGTCCGCCGATGCGCTCGGGTCCGTGATCGGCGAGGCTCAAAAGGCGCTCGACGCGGGTGTGAACTCTCGCGAGGTTGCCGAGTGGAACGCCAGGCTCTCCGAGGCGCTGGCGACGTTCTTCCGCACTGGCCGCGTGACGGTCGACCGAATGGCGCTCAATGTTGCCATCGACGACGCGCGTGCGACCAGCGCGGCCCTGCGTTCCCATAACCAGGGTGCTGCCGCGGACACGCTGGATGCGGCCATCGCCGAGGCCGAGAAGGTTGCCGATGCGTACAAGATGACGCAGGCCCAGATAGACGCCGCGGCCAAGAAGCTCGAGGGCTCGCTTGCCGGCGCACTTGGCCAGCTGGACGCCGCCACGCGCCTGCAGGTCACCATCGACGCGGTGGACACGCTGCTCAAGAACGCCGTTGCGGGCGAGTTCGAGGGTCAGCACCCGCAGTCTGCGATCGATGCGCTCGCTGCCGCCCGCGACGTCGCGGTGAAGGCCAAAGACGCCGCCGCGGGGGACGTGGCCAAGCTCTCTGAGGCGGAGAAGGCTCTTTCCGCCGCCAAGGAGACCTTCCTCGGATCCGTGGTGCACATCGACACCGCTGCGTTCGATGCCGTTCTCGCTCAGGCGGAGGCGTGTCAGAAGCGCGACTACGATCGGGATGCATGGGTGAAGTTCGCTAAGGTATTCGATGCCGCCAAGCAGGTCGATCTTGCCAAGACCTCGCAGAATGACCTGGATAAACAGGTCGTGGCTCTCAAGGACGCGTTGGCCGAGCTTGAGAAGGCCCGCTTGGATCGCAGCGCGCTCGAGTCCGCGGTCGGTCGAGCACAGCTGCTGCGCGAGGGCGATTACACGCCCGAGAGCTGGAAGCCGTTCGCCAAGGCACTCGATGCGGCCGTGGTCGCATTCGAATCCGATGCCATGACGCAGGTCGAGCTCGATGCGGCTGCGGGTGCGCTCGACGATGCTCGCGAGGCGCTGGTAGCGGTCGATCATGGTGCCGGCGGCGGCCAGGGTGGTCAGTCGGGCAACGGCGGCCAGACCGGCGGTGGCCAGGGTGGCAGTGACCAGGGTGGCCAGTCCGGTAACCCCGAGGCGCTCCCTGGAACCGGGGACCCCGCGTCCCTCGTTGGCGTGTTCGGTCTTATGGCCGGTGCCAGCGTGCTGAGTGGCTTCTCCTGGCGCAAGCGTAAATAAGGTCAATCACAGAATTGGAGACCTCTCGGCCTTGTCGAAAGAAAGGGCGCCTATGGGCGCCCTTTCTCGTCATGGGTTTCACCCGTGTTCCTCAGGCGTGGGCCCATCCTGAAATACAGGTCAACATAACAATGGCCCGGCGGGATGAACGTCCCACCGGGCCATGTAATAATTCGTCCGTTCATTATATGGCCCGCAGCATGCAGGTGCTGAAGGTCTCGCAGTTTTTAGGTCAGCGCGCTTCGGAGCTCGGCATGTTGCCGGAATCGTGAAGGCATGCTCGACCTCTGGCTGAACCGCTCCTGGAGGATTCAGTTTCCATGGCTCGAATGTTTCGCTACAACTGAGTTCCGTCGGGAGATGAGGCAATTCATTCCATAAGAAGTTATCGCAGGTATCCATCAGTCGCTATGCATCGAAAAAAAGAGGGGGCGTAAAAAGCGCGATTATCCCTTGTTGGCCGCCGTTCGTTTTTCTGAGTTTGGTCAAAATACCCTGATAGTGCGCTGAAGGAAGCCGGAAAACGACTGCGAAACCCGCGGTGCCCGGCATTTCTCCCTCATTTCGATCTCCGGATAGGGCTGAGGGGCAAAGATAATGAACAGATGACCGTCATTTGAGAAATGTATAAGGTTTCTGGGCACATTCAAGCGTCAAGTCGGCGCACTATCAGGGTATTTTGACCACGATCGCGAAAACGCACGACGTCCGGCGCTCCAAAGGGCGCGCGGGCCTCAGCAAGAGGCGGGTAAATCCTCAACAAGGTCTGCAATACGGTTCGCAATGAGCAGAGAGCCGGCTTCACTTGGATGAATCCCGTCTGCAGCGTAGAGATCTTCTGGCTTCTCATATCGGGCAGCTATGCTCGCCATGTCGACCAGCGGCACGCAAGCTGCATCTGCCGCCTGCCGGCCCCCCCACGCTCATGAGCTCGCACATCTCTTCCGCGGTCATCCCAAGTTTCTCGAGACGAGGGCATCCGATCTGATATCCCCAGGTGCCGTACAGAAGCGGAGAGGCATCATAGCTTCTGGCTAACTTGCTCATTGCCGCAACGGAGCGCACGTGCGCCGCCGGATTTGTTGCGGCGAGATGGCTCATGTCCTGCATTATGACCAGGTCAAAGCCTCCAGATGAAAACGCTTCCCGCACACGCTGCCCTGTCCGGGTTTTCTCATTCGAAAACTCCGCCAACCGCGCTCCGCCGCGCGTGATGGCGACGACCTCGGCACCCAAGATGGACGCGAGCGTCTGAGGCATGTTGTTGGCTGAGGTCAGGCTGTTGCCAACCATGAGTATCGAGCGCATAGAGAGTCTTCCATGTGGGGGATGCATAAAGCCGGTGAACCCGCTTATCGTAGCAGTCGCCACCCGTGCAAACGAGCCGCGAAGAGCCGAGGCGGTTAGACTGGTGTTGCTAGGGCGTGGGCGCGCCCGTTCTGCTGGGGGGTCGGAGTTCAAGAAAGGGGTCCAGATGTCGCCATTCGATCACTATATGTATGTGCTCGCCTGCGGCGACGGAAGCCTCTACACCGGGTATGCGACCGATGTTCAAGCGCGCTTGACGGCCCATCAGTCGGGCCGTGGGGCCAAGTACACCAAATCCCATGCGCCCGTTAGCCTTGTCGCTCAGGCCCGGTTTTACTCGAAAGCTCGTGCGATGAGTGCGGAGGCTCATTTCAAGCAGCTTTCCCGCGAGCAAAAAGACAAGCTCCTGGAACGGTCCAAGCATGAGCCGCTTGAGGACGTGCTGCGTCGTGAGCTTCCAGGTTTTGGCGAGGACACCGCTGCCGAATTCGTATGCAGGAGCTTGGCAAGCCACGTGGACCCCAACTACGCCGTATTCATGAGGCCGCTCGTTCCCACCGTCGATCCTCGTCGACTTGTTGGCGTTCGCACGCCGCAGCTGCGAAAGATCGCTCGTGAGCTGTATCGACGCACCGATGCATCGGATTTTATGCGTTCCCTTCCGCATGCCCTGTTTGAGGAGAACCAGGTTCACTCGTTCGTCATCGGAATGGAACGCGAGTACGATCGGGCGCTTGAGTTGTATGACTTGTTTTTGCCGCATGTAGACAACTGGGCGACATGTGACCAGCTGCCGGTGCGAGTGCTGGCCGAGCAGCCTGACCGAACGCTGGAGTGCGTGCGGCGTTGGATGGACTCGGAGCACGGCTTCACCGTGCGCTTCGGCATCGGAGTTCTCATGCGTCTGTTTTTGGACGACCTGTTCGAGCCGAGGTTTGCGGCGATGGTCGCCGCGGCGCGCATGCCAGGTTCGCCCGAGCGCCCCGAGCCAGAATCGGACGCCTACTACGTTGACATGATGCGGGCATGGTATTTCGCTGAGGCACTGGTCAGGCGGCCAATGGCGGCATGGCCGTATGTGGAACGTCGGGATGCATGCGCGCTGCTTGATGAGTGGACGCGCCGCAAGGCAATCCAAAAGGCCTGCGAGAGTCGGCGCATTTCCGTTGAGGCAAAAGAACGCTTGCGTTCGTTCCGCTAAACCATGGTCGCGGGCGGTCGTTTCGCGTTGAGATGGGCGGGCGATGGGCATAACGCGTGCCGAGTAGGCGTGGACCTCGGCTGAACGAAGATCTCCGGGGTTCATGTCACATATGCAATAGAATAAGAAGCAATTGGGAGCGATTGAAAGGAACTGTCATGAAGAAGTATGCCAACAGCGCTTTGATTTACGCGATTCTCGCCATGGTGGGAGGCGTGTTCTTCCGTGAGTTCACAAAGTTCAATGGTTTCGAGGGGGCAACGACCCTCGCGTTCGTCCACACCCATTACTTTGCGTTGGGCATGATCGTCTTTCTCTTGCTTGTGCTGCTTGAGAACGCCCTGCACATCACCGATTCCAAAGTGAGCCGCGCCGTGACGGCGTATCACATCGGTCTCAACGCCACCGCGGCGATGCTTGTGGTGCGCGGCATTCCGCAGGTGCTCGGCATTGAGCTTGCTCACGGTATGGATGCGGCGATTTCCGGTATTGCCGGTCTCGGCCATATCGTGCTCGGTGTGAGCATCGTGCTCATCTTGCTGGGCGTGAAGCGCGCCGTTTCCCGAGCGGAGGCGTAGGTCCTCGCAGGTTCGATGCAATTCAATTCGAATCGGCAAACGCCCGACACCTCGATAGTGGTGTCGGGCGTTTTTAAGTTACAAACATCGTCTACGAGCGCGCCTGCGTGCGGCGCGCGATCAGGCGTTGCGACTGATCCTAGATGGTGAACTCGGCGAAAGGCGCATCGTTGCCGGTGGCGGAGCCGTTTGCGGGTGTTGAGAGGAATGTGCAGCCGCCGTCCGCCCCGCCTTCTCCGCTGAGCAGGTTTTTGAGGGTGACATCGGGGTTCTGGCACATGATGTCCAACAGCTCGATGAAATCGCGGATGACTTCACGCGGCGTGAGGTGCGTGTCGGCACCCACGCGGCCGAACTCGATTTTGAGGAAGTCCGCCAGATCCTCCTCGTCCAGATCGCCTTCGTAGCCAAAATATCCGGCATGGATTTGCGCGAGCTTTTCAATGAGTACGAGCAGTTCTTCATAGGTGAGCGGCTGCAGCCTGATGATAGGAGCGAGCATGTCGCGCATCCCCTCGCGAGCGAAACGCCCCTGCGTGAGACGGCTGCGCAGTGCCTCGTAAGAGAACACGCCGCGCCTGCGGTCTTCGATGGAAGTTGGCGTGCCACCCATGATGATGCCAAGATGCTGGGCCTTGCCCTGCAGCGTGTCGTTGTACATCTGCAAGATCTTCTCGTAGTTGTATTGACGTGTGATGGCGTTGGGGATCTTGTAGAGGTTGACCAGCTCGTCGATGAGGACGAGCATGCCCCGGTAGCCCGCCCCGGTGAGAAAGCGCGCGAACAGCTTGATGTAGTTGTACCAGGAGTCATCATCGATGATGGTGCTTATCCCCAGCTCTGCTCGGGCTTCCGTTTTGGTGCGGTACTCACCGCGCAGCCATTTGACGGCGCGGCTCTTCATCTCGTCATCGCCCTGGGCGCAGGCTGCCCGGTACATATCCAGAACGCGCGTGAATTCGAATCCGTGAACCATCTCTTCGAGGTTGGCAAGTTGCTCGCGCAGCCCCGTGCCCGCTGGTCCGCCCGCCGTCGCGGCTTCCTCCTCCGCCTGAATGTTGGCGACCCATTTGTCGAGGATCAGGGTGAGCGCTCCGCCCTCGGGTCGCGTTTTGGTGGAGAGGTTGCGGATGAGCTCACGATAGGTGGCAAGACCCTGTCCCTGGCCGCCTTGCAGGCGGCGCTCGGGGGAGAGGTCGGCGTCGGCGACCACGAAGCCCTCGCCCATGGCGTGGGTGCGGATGGTCTGCAGAAGGAAGCTCTTGCCTGCGCCGTATCGGCCTACCAGGAAGCGGAAGCTCGCCCCTCCGTCGGAGATGAGCGCAAGATCGGTGAGAAGGGCCTGAATCTCGACTTCGCGGCCGACGGTGATGTAGGGAAGGCCGATGCGCGGGACTACGCCCCCCTTGAGGG